>ERZ1370068.7085-contig-6024_pt1 | contig 132427 bp, 215 predicted proteins | sample MGYA00561227_ERZ1370068 | MGnify/ENA primary metagenome ERZ1370068 (study PRJEB38410, sample SAMEA6850437) | metagenome | study: Metagenomic assessment of the ecological functions of the soil: analysis of the soil microbiota associated with the...
GTGCCCGATTCAGTTAACCATTACTGAACGGCCCAATGCCAAAGTTGAGGCGGAGTAATGACAAATGAGCGACAAACCATACCTGCCGTCCGATGGGATGATCTGAAATTCCTTCGCGTCTTTCTGAAGGCCTCCTTCAACCTTTAAGCTCTGGTTACTGACTTTCGGTGCCGGTTTGCAATTTACGGTAAGAGCAGCATGGCTGCTACCGAGTGTCGCAAGCTGGGCTTGTCCGACGCGCACATCCAAACAACAGCGCGTTGATCAGTTTTCAGCGGCAGACCAGCCAGCCGCCGGATGATGCATCTACTCGCTGTAGCTGTAAGTGTGGCCTATGAACGGGCAGTGCACACGACATCAATTTCTTGAACGAAGCAAGTATTCTGAATTGATTTGGGGTCTTTGATTGGACGCTGGATTGAAACTGACACCTCGATCCCCTGATGCGCAAAAGTTGGTGACGGCATGAAGGGGTAAGGCGGCGTATCGTGGGGGTGTTCAACGCCTCCACTTCTCCACCGAAGGAGTGATACGCCGTGATCGATACTAATGTTCTCCAACTCTCCCAGCCAGGAACTTTTGCTGATCCGCTGACCGAGGTTTTACGCAACGGCGCCCGCGCACTGCTGGCGCAAGCCGTTGAGGCCGAGGTTGCAACCCTGCTGAGCTGCCATGCCGACAAGCTGACCGATGACGGCCGCCAACGGCTGGTGCGCCATGGTCATCTGCCGGAGCGTGAGATTGTGACCGGCATCGGTCCGGTCGCTGTGCGCTGCCCGCGCGTGCGTGATCGTGCCGGCGCCGGCGAGGAACGCATCCGCTTCACGTCCGCCATCTTGCCGCCCTATGCGCGCCGATCCAGAAGAGCCTCGAAGTCCTGATCCCGATCCTCTACCTCAAGGGCATCTCGACGGGGGATTTCGAGGAGGCGCTGGCGGCCTTGCTGGGCAAGGATGCCGGCGGGCTCTCGGCCTCGACCATCGGGAGGCTCAAGGATGCCTGGTCGGACGAACACGTTCGCTGGAGCAAGCGCGATCTCTCCGCCAAGCGCTACGTCTACTTCTGGGTCGACGGCATCCACGTGCAGGCCCGCCTTGAGGATGACGCGCAGTGCCTGCTCGTGATCATCGGCGCGACGCCGGAGGGCAAGAAGGAGCTGGTCGGCCTGATCGACGGTGTGCGCGAGAGCGCGCAGTCGTGGAAGGAACTCCTGCTCGATCTCAAGCGGCGCGGACTTGCGATGGGGCCGGAACTCGCGGTCGCCGACGGTGCGCTCGGCTTCTGGAAGGCGCTTCCCGAGGTCTGGCCCAAGACGCGCGAGCAACGCTGCTGGGTGCACAAGACTGCCAACGTCCTCAACAGGCTGCCGAAGAGTTTGCAAGGCAAAGCCAAGCGAGCGCTCCAGAACATTTGGATGGCCGAGACCAGGAAGGACGCCGAGGCCGCCTTCGATACTTTCGCGGAAATCTACGGCACGAAGTACGACAAGGCGGTCGAATGCCTGACCAAGGATCGCGACGTGCTGCTCGCCTTCTACGATTTCCCTGCCGAGCACTGGAAGCACTTACGCACGACCAACCCGATCGAGAGCACTTTCGCAACCGTCCGCCATCGAACGACAAGGTCGAAGGGATGCCTCTCGAACAAGACGGCGCTTGCCATGACCTTCAAGCTCGCACAGTCAGCAGAGATGAGCTGGCATCGCCTGCGCGGTCATAACCAGTTGCCCAAGATCATCATGGGTGTAAAGTTCAAAGACGGAGTCGAAGTTATCAGATCGCAAAATCAAAACCGCTGCCGCCTGACCCCGTCCGTCACCAAGATTCGGCGATAAGCTTCGATCCCTGGCGCGCTCGCCATCACGTTGAAACTGTGAACTTTCAGAACTTCGTCAACGATTACAGACAAGATCACGGCAGCGCCATACCGAGTCCCCGGTCCATGCCCCTCGCTGCCATACACCATCTGGCCAGGGCAAACACAGCCAGATGTTCAGACAAGCCGAGCCCAACACCTCCTGGAGCTTGCCAGCAGGACTCAACTGATTCTGATAAGCAGGCTTGGCGTTGAAAGGTTTCAGAATTGGGATGGGAGAGGCAGTGGCAGTCGCCCCTGTCAGGATGACTCAGGGGATCACCTGGAATAGATACATTACCTCAGTCCCGTCAATTCGCACCGCTGAGTGCAGCTATCTGAGCAGGAGGACAGCCTGTAGCTCCTCTGCAGCTTCAAATGCCCTCATGTCTTGACCTCTCCTAATGGCTGTTGGGCTTGAACCCAGGCCTGGAAGAATCAATTTGAGGGCGCCGACGAGTCTGGCTCTTGAAAGGCGCCAGCTGCAGGCTATCAGCGTCATCCTGTTGTTTCTCCAGTTAACTCTGGGACGCAATTCTCCTGAACATGAGGCTAAAGTCAGAGCACGCTGGCGAGGCATCCGCACCGCACAAATCAACGAAATCGCCACGTGCGCGCCGGGCGTGGCGGGAATGCCGACGGCCCAAAAGCCTGGCTGGAACCGCCGCCGAAATCGACGCGCTTGGATCGATCGCCTGATCGACTGCTGCTGGGAGGTCTCATCGAAGAGGCCTGAAGACAGTCCTCGGACATGATCTTGACCGCCGCGCATCCCGCTACCAGATGCGGCAATCGTGCGATGACGCTCAATTTCCCTGGCGTTTATGCCGGACGTAATGCAATACTGAAGAATATCTTCTGCGGTAACAAACAACGGGGTAGCTGTGCCATGGTGAGTGAAGGAGCGATAAAGCTCTGACACGTCAGTCCATACCGAAACGTGAATTTTTCATCATGACCAAACCAGGAACCAACCACCGCTATAATCTTCGAAACACCGTCTTTCTTCAGACAACGCAGTTAATCGATCAGGACAACGCTCTACCGGCATAACGAGCGTATGCCGATAATCGCCCGTCGTTGCTGATTATTGTCATCATTGCGATGCCGTCGCGCGTTCGCGCGGTACGTCGACGCCGCCCGCCAGTATCTAACTGACAAGGACGCGGATTACGACCGCCGCCAGCGTGGGGGCAGCAACTTTGCGCGCGTGATGAAGAGTCGCTGGGCTAACAACGACCTTCACGGCTATTGAGATAATAAAGTCGTTCAAAGATCAACTCGAAGAGGATGTGGCAACAGCCCGTAGCGGCTATCGTGTCTTCGGCGCAGACAAAGCCCCACGGCCGATCTCAGGAATCGCCGGACGGTAGCATTCGCGCGATCAGCAACGAAGCGGTCAGCCGTCTCATTGACCAAGAGGTTGTGGTTGTAATAAGTCGATATCAGGCGCCAGACGTGCCAGGCACATATGGCGGATGCGGTCAAGAGCTCTGCAAACAGGCGTGTCATCATCGAGGTCGCAAAACCGATAAACGAGTAGATCCGATCCGCGTGCGCATTCAGCAACTGGATTCAGCAAATGGCCGGATGACGTAGCGATATCGAGCGCAACGTGACTCTTGCTAACAATGGCCCGGGCTGGGCGCGCGGGGCACACAACCTGCCGGAAAAAATCAGCAAAAATCAAGAACGGCGTGGCGGCACCGCGCCGTGTTACCATGGCTGCTTTGGTGACGCTTTTCTCTCTGAATCCTTCAAATCCTGGCGGCAGCGTGGCCATGGCGGCGCAGGCGCAGCAAGCCGCGTCGGTGCCGGGTGATTGGTATCTCAGCGGCCAAATCCACAGCGGTTCGAGGTCTCTGCCTGTGCAATTCGGCAGGTCGGTCAAACAATATCATTGAGGACAAGCAATGGTAATCTGGCATCAATCACCGCTAGGCGCGAAGGTATCTTGACAGGAGCCTGCCGGTCGCAAGCCAGTCTGGTGCCGCCAATCGGGTAATGGCCGATCATCGCGACAGAACACCGCGACCTGCGCTCAGCCAAACCGCGATATTTTCATTCGTCGTTTTCCACCACCATATATGACCGGTCAGCTTTTCTGCAGCGTAATGCCATGTATTCACGATCTGCCGAGCGGCGCAGCGATTTTCAGAAATTCTTCAGACTGCCAATTGACGTGGCATCGGATCGCCGTAAGCTGATCCGAAATCTGCCAGGTCAGTGGCCTCGACATATTCCGAGAAGCTTCTGTGATCTGGTGTGCAGAAGCTTTCGCATTTCCGGCTCATTCACCACCTGCAGCTGTCGTAGAGGCTGCCAAAGTCTGCCACCGCGTTTGATGCGAGAGTCGGTTCCAGCAAAGTCTGCGGACGAATGGACAATAACGTCATCTCTGAGTGCATCAGATCGAACAGATTTTTGGCAACAGAAACGACCCAGCAACTTTACAACATCACGCGCAATCCGGTGCAGCCATGAAAGCAAATACGGACAGCCAGCCAAGCAATCCTCGCGAACTCGCATGGGAAAAGGGATTCGCGGCACTGAAACAGTTCAAGGCGCGCGAAAAGCACTGCCGAGTTCCGCGGACGCATCAAGAAGGGGCGTTCAATCTGGGCACGTGGGTCATCAATCAGCGCAATAGAAGAGACACTCTGTCTGTTCAACGCAGGCAGCGACTAGATGCGATCGGGTTTGATTGGACTTTATTGGCATTGACCCGTGATCCGTGGGAAAAGGGATTCGCGGCTCTGAAACAGTTCCAGTCACGCGAGGGTCACTGCCGTGTGCCCACAGGGTATGAAGAAGGGAGCTTCAAGCTTGGGGGATGGGTTCGTAGGCAGCGCAGTAAAGAAAGACGATGTCCACTGCATGCAGGCGGCAACTAGATGACATCAAATTTGATTGGGATCCTAGCGAGGATGCATGGGAAAAGGGATTCGCGGCACTGAAACAGTTCAAGGCGCGCGAAAGGCACTGCCGAGTTCCGCGGATGCATCAAGAAGGGGCGTTCAATCTGGGCACGTGGGTCGTTAATCGGCGCAATCGAAGAGACACTCTGTCTGTTCAACGCCGGCAGCAACTGGATGCGATCGGTTTCGTCTGGCGTTCATCGCTGGTTCTGTTTACTCAGCCCGCAGCTGATCGCGCTAACGCGGTTCATCGAACCGGATACAGGCGCCATCTCGAACTTTGCGTATCCGCCACCCAACGGGTTGTCAGTTTCTCAACGCCTCTTTGCCGTCGTCGGCAAAGTTGGACCGAAATGCATATTGGGCGCTACCAGCCCCACCACACGTGCCCGATGGGGGCAGCCCTTCGCCCGGCGATGATTCGACGACGGTGTCGCAGCATCATCGAGGATCAGCAGTCCAAGAGATGTGTCGCGTCTAACGGCAGCTATCGGTCTGAAGGCCGTGTAATCGGGCTGCAATGCGAGATATAAGCCGTGGTATTTTCAAAAAATTGCGAAGAATATCTGTGATACGCCAGCCGCGCCATGTGGTGGTGATCAGCTCCGCTGGCGCTAATTCGATCTTACTCATCCGCCGCCATGTGAGATGATTGAGACAGCTGACCGACCTTCGCGGTTTTCCAGGTTGATGCAAGTTCAAATGATCCGGTTGCTGGACGACGATCCACGCCTGCTGCGCAGCAAAATGCGGTCGACGTAGTCGTATATGCCGAAATGATTGAGGGCTCGACGCCAGACGTCAATCTGCTACCCCTGGCGTGAAAATCCGACCTGGAAGAAAATGCTGATGACGATTTTTACAGCGTTGCTCAAGATTTGTTTACGGTGACCATTGATGAAGCCGTCCGGCGGAAAACATCAAACCTATGTTCTGCGTGAGCCGTACGCGCTTGAAAACGGCTTCGATTTTCGCCGAGTTATGGACGAACCATGGCAACCTCCAGCCGCAAATGCGCAGCCGCCTCTGTCTCCAGAACACACCGGTGCGGTGCAAAAAACCAGGTTGGACATCGACCGCCGCCGCGTGACCGCGGCGCAACCTCCTTGCTGGCTTTACAGCTGCCGCCCCCCATTGTCGCCTCGGGTTCGTGAACCCAGTGATTATTCCATGCCGGTGCGAGGCTCAAGCCGGGCAAACCCCTCGACTGGCTCAATGCCACCAGGCAGATTCATTTTCCATCTGCTTTGCTTCCGCTGTGCTCTCGAACCGTGACGCTGGCAGCGGTTCAATCAGTGAAATGAGTCAATAATTCGCCAGCACCGGTGCGTGCCTTCATCAAGATCCGCCTGTCTCCTAACATCGATCAGTAGTTGCTGCCGAGATTTTACCAATTATCAAGGCTCTGCTGGAACAGGCGCGCCGATGCCACTTTCTCCGCAGATCATCCTCAGATCATTCCGTCAGCACGCCAGACCACCGCATCCGCTGGCGTTGCTGCGCGCCTCTTGCCAGCAGCCGCGCAGCCGCGCCGCCGAGGGTGAATTTGGCGTCGTTCACGTGGCATCACCATCGCCGAACCTGATCTCTGAGAAGGGCACGCCCTGTTGAACATCGATCAATATCCGCGGCAAGCGAGGTCTGCAACCTACTTCTGCCCAAAGAAGGGGCTCCTGGCAGCCGCCGGTGCTGAGATTTGTTGCAATTGCTCCGCGGCGGTTGCAATGCAGTTTTCAGCTCACTGGATCGAAGAACTATCACGCCGGTAGAGGCGGCCGGCAGCCAAAAAACATCGCGGCTTTTGCAAAATCCATGAAGTGACAAGCGGCGCAAAGTCTCTGCAGGCAGCGAATACCGCAGGCGCTCATCAGGCCGGCGGCGTAGATCAGGCCGGCAGGGTGTTGACGCGATCGCCAACAACCGCTGCGCGGTCGTTGGCCTGGGGTACCAGCGCATTGGCCAGAAGGGCGGCTCGACGGCAGAATGTCGTTCCCCGAGACAGAATTGGCGATACCAGCTGGCTGCCGAGATCAGGACGGATCGAGCGCCGGGCGCAACCAGCGTGAGCCAGCGTGATCTACCGAAATGTTATGGCGGTCGTCAGTCGACGTTGAGCGGCATCAGCGGTCGTCGAGTCTGATCGCGACCGGAGCCGGTGTTGTTGACTCTTTGCGGCTGCGTCGCGCAGTCTCGTGACGATCGTGCAGCCGCCACGCTGAGCATGAGACGCCAACAAAACCACGACACGATCCGGCTGATCAGGTTCTTTTGTCTTCCCCGCTCTCGCGCTGCGGCATGCACATCTTTTCGATCGACCTGCCAAGCCACTCATGCTGAGCGCCGAAAGCGAATGTTGAGCATAAGCCGCCATCAGCAACTTTACAAAGATTGACACCGTCTTCTTCGACAGTCTTCGCGAGGCGCGTACAGTCGAAGACAGTTGAAACTGGACAGCTCCTGGATGAGTTTTGTTTCTACTATGGGCCGAGCGGCTCGCAAGAACTTCGCGCGCCCGCAACATCGTCAGATCTTTCTGCAATCTCCGCTGAATGTTGTGTCGCAGGTTCGCCATTATTCGCTTCTCATCAGTGGAGATGCGTTCAGAATTTTGGCTGCATCCATGGCTTTTTCTCCTTCTGGTCAGGCGCATGCGAGTCATGAAAAACCCCTGGAACAGTGAAAATGTCGGTGGCCGAACGCCAGCTGTTCGGCGAAGCCGCAGATCGTAATCGGACGGTTCATCCCAGGTTCAGAACAACATGGCGACCGCTCTCGCAGATCGGATCCCCATTCGGCGATCCGGCGACGGCGTCCCGCTCCTCGTGCGTTCTCTACTCAGCTTCGTATTGATCAGCTTGCCGGTCCGCTCGTGTCAACGTCTCTAAAGCGGTTGTTTCGCTGCAGCTCAAAGCGCGTTCGCGATCCGGCACCTTTGAACCAGGTTGAGCAGCAATCGTCGCCGAGCGCTTCCAGCCGCTTGGCGAAAGGCATCAATCGACGAAGTTCCAAGCCGCATCTACCATCGGTCAGTACTCAAAAATGACCCGTCAGCGCGATATTCAGCAAAGAGTTAAATTAACGTCATTACCATACGACGACGCCAACAAATGAACCGCTGTGCAACCACTGGCCTCGTCCAGCCGGTTTGCCCAAGAACAGAAGAAGCGGCACAGAAGCGTCCGGCGACACTATTTATCTTTGCCGTTCATTTCAACTGAAGCACCTGATCCAGGTCGCTGAGTGTCGGCGGCAGCCTGCCGTGAGTGCAATCGCGCCAGCGGTGACCACCACGCGCTACCAGTTGCGTCCTGTTCCTGATTACCGTCGCGGCGATCTTCGGTGTCGGCATAGCGAAACAGCTCTGCAGAAGCAAGTCGCGATTGCGCCAGCGCCAGTGGAGTGCCGCCTCCGTTGCCGTCCTGTTTCCATAACTTCGATCGCGGCGATCTTCGGTGTCGGCATGAGCAACTGAAGCGATTGCGATCGCCAGCACTGATGAATTTTTTCCGGTGCCGTCTGTTTCCTGACTGATCTGCGGCGAGTCTTCGGTGTCGACGTAAGCGACAAACTACCGCCAACAGTCCACCGTCAAACAAACGCCGGTGGAGATTTACCACTCAGTGCCGTCTGTTCCTGACTTCGATCGCGGCGATCTGGTGTCGACGCCCGGCAACAGCCTGCAAAACAGTTGCAGTCACGCCAGCATCAGTCAAAGAATTTGCGCGCTGTTGCAATCTATGGTTTGCAACTGATCGTGGCGATCTTCAGAGGTATCGACGCTGGCAGCTGCGCCGAAACCGATGCGATTGCGCCAGCGTTGATCAGAATACGCGTTGCCAGCGCGTCTTGTTTCTTCAGCTGGTCACGGTGGCCAGCGCGGCCATGATGCTCTGCGCCACCTGGGGACTGCGCGAGGTGCCGGCGATCAGTGCGTTGTCCGTGCTTCTGACGCCGACGCAGCGGCGCGGCGCCGATCGATTTGCAGATAATTCCATCCTCCGCCGACGCCGAGCTGGAACGAGAGATGCTGGCGGCCGAGCCGGCAGCGCTGAAAGGCGACGAAGGCCTTCGATCTGGACCCATGTCGTGGGCTCGGCGATTGCGGAAGCTCGACCGCCTACCCGGCGGCACCGACAACGGGACGGCCGGCCTGGATGAAGCGCTCTTGAGCCGCCGGCCGAGCCGGTCAGCCGCCCCCCGGCGATCACCGTGGATCTACGGCGAAGGCTGCCGTAGTGGTACTGTGCGGTGATGCTACCGTCCTGGCCGATGTCGAAACCGGTGCTCCGGCAACGCCGAACTTGCCCGACCATGACCTTTGCGATCCCCCCTTACGGCGTCGGGTAACGCCAGCTCGAGCCAAGATAAACGCGCTGAGCAGGCCGTCCGTCTCCGGCGACAACCTCGAGGAAGGATTTCAAACACGCTAACCACGACACCGCCGTCGCGTCTCCACCTTCACAGGCGCGGTCTACATCTGCGTAATCGTCGTCAGAACTGACCTATTCCACGAAAGCCGTACACCAGTCCTGACGGCGCAAGTGGTCGTGGCTTTATTATCTGGGCCAAGAGCGCCGCCGCGCTCGGGCCTCGGTTATCGCGCCAGTGCGAACTGATTAAGCGCCGTGAGGACTGGCGCGCCGATCTACTGGTTGCGGCTGCCACGTCAGGGTGAACGATCACCGTTATTCGACCTGACCACGTGAACGATATGCACCGGCGATGATAAGGCGGCGCTGGTCGAGCAGGCGATCCGCAACTCAATCCGCGAGCCAGACATCATTATCGATCCGTTCGGCTGATCGGCGCAACGCTAAATCTTTGTCGCTGGTCGCTGTGCCGGATCGTCCCTCACCGGCAAATCTTCCGGGCAAGCATCATGGCAGCCTGGAAGGCCATCCGTTTCTTCGATACGGCGAAAACCGGTATAAGAACCTGTTCTCCTGATCCGACATTCGTGAGCGCGGTGCCGCTTGATTCAGTTGTGACCAACCTCGCGCTAAATAACGGCGTGATGCCAAAGAAACCATCGCGTGCGTTGCTGATCATCGTGCGCCGTGGTGATCCACCACAATCAGTGGTGCCAAAAGTGGTTCATGAGCGTACTGGAACGTCGTTGCCAGCGCCTGTCACCAGCGTTGGTACCGAGACAATGCGTATATCGACATCACCGCGGATACCCGCAGGACGCGCTCCGATCAGGCCCGTCGCGATCGAGATCAGCTGGGATCGGCTTCCGGTCGCGATCAGTCATTCTGCCGCTATAACCGTGTGCCTTTTGAAGCCCCGAAACCGATTCTTTCTTCTGCTGGATCAGGCGTTGTCGGACCATTGCTGCGTGATCGACGGCCGTGCTGGATCGATACGGTTGGCAAATCGGCGCTCGCCGAAATCGCATTCAGCTCGACATTTGATGATGCGGTGTTCGCGCGACGCCGGCCGCGACCTCAATAATCTCAACTCGAAATTTCACCAGCACTGGATGGTTACTGCTTTATCGACATTGCTGTCGCAGTCTGCCATCGTTTCGCGCAATCGCGTCATTGATCCGCCAGTACGGCGCTAATCTGCGAGGTTTCAGTAAAAGGCGTGGTGCCGAACTTCCGGCACGCCGCGCAAAAATGAAGTGACGTCGCAGCTCGCCAGCACTCGTCGAATGAAGACCATGTCGAGTGCAGTGAACCAGCATGCGGCGATGCGCCAGAATACCACGATCTGCGCAGTAGCACACTTCGGCTCGATGCCGATCGAACTCGCCAGTCGACCGCGTGAAGAAGGACGTCCGATGAAATGGCGCGTCGCTGAAACGCCATCTCGCCTTGCTGCAGGGTGTCGCCGAGCCGCCGCGCCAGCTGACATGGCGAGTTTCGGAAGAGTTGCGGCTCGACTTTTCCAGAACGCCTGGGCACAGACCAGCGTCATATTTCATGGGCCACCAGTTGTTACGGTACGGAAGTCGGCGGCGTTCGACGGTATCTCGCCAAACGGTCTCGAACGCCGCCACACCTTCGATCGCGATCGCCGGGCACCGCGATCGCCGTTATCTCGGTCACGGGTTGACGACGACGGGCCGAGGTAATTTCGGCGCAGGTCTGCGCGAAGAAGTGTTCAAACCTTTCCCGCCAGAAGCTCCGATGATGCGCACAACCAGGATGAAGGCGACGCAGCCTCCGGACTCCGCAGTGCGCGCGATATCGCGCGCCCGTAGCAGAGATATTGCGGCGGGGATAGTCCACTCGTGGCAGCTTCGGCACGTCCGTGCGTTCTGTTCAGCAACTTCGGCTTTCGTCTGCATGCGGTGTCCGACGCGCCGAAACACGCAGAGCTGCAGGATGTTCAAAGTCGATCGAGGAAGCCAGCCCGCGGCGATTCGGCGGCGCCTTCCGTCCGCGATCGGTACCATCGCGGTACGGTCGGCCGCTGCATATCTCCATCACCATCCGATCCCAGATGGATTAACGCGCCCAACGACCGCCGCCACACCAGAAGCTCCGCGCAAACGACGCGCCATCGCCGCTGCCTCCGGCATCCGGCGCTGCGATCCGCACCTGCCATTAACGTTCAGGGCAAAAACAAAACCGGGACTGCATAGACCGACGCAGCCCAGTTGAGCGGACCACATCTTTACAGCCAGAAACGTCGCCTCGGTACGACATCGCGTCGAAAAAGACGCTCTCGCGCGCCATCTCAGCCGTATCAAATCTCGCCGCCGAAAACAAATACAAATACAGATCGATTTCAGCCGATATTCGCGCAGATAACCGAAGTCGTCGACCGTTCAACGCGCCGAATTGCGAAACTGTTCGGCAGCGATAATGCTTAAACAAACGACCGCAATTCAGAAGGAGCGTTAAACGACAGCGCCAATCAGCGCAATCGATTGCGCCGTCGCGGTCAGTCGTGCCGCGCAACGTGTGCAAAGAGCGTAGATTGGTCGGGGATCATGCGTCAGCCGCCCCGGACTTACAGGCCATGACCACCTCCCATTAAACAAAGTCAATGTGAATATCTGCCCTTTGAATGTAAGCTCGCAATGCAGCGACAGTTACCAGGGCGGAACTCCATGCGACGGCGCGCGCGACACTGGGTTGTCCTCGTAGCCTCGTCACCATCGCCTTCGCGCCCGCCGGGTCCCATGAGGACATCGAGGCGGCGCTGCAGGTTATCCGCGCCAGGGACGTTACATTTTCCTGGGTCGCTGGAAATCGACGCTCCACGTTTCGATAATCAGCTCTGCCGGAACAACGACTTTGGTTTCGCCGAGGCAGGCGGTCTGAGCAGTGGCAGGCAAGCCACCGGTTCGGCAGTTCGCCGTAGCTACCAGCGAAGCAGACAAGGCCAGATGCCGACCGGACCAGGGCGATGTGCGAAATCATCGCGCTTCGTCACCGATCGTCGACCACCACCGACGAAGCGCGGTAGATCGAGGCCTCGCGCTGTTCGTCGAAACGTGTTGCCAAAGGGCGACACTGATGCCCTGTCCAATGGCGGCAACGTGTTTCAGAAGCGCCGAACACGTCCGGTGCCACTCGGCGGCAGCGACTCGAAAATCAATCGTCGACAACCGTGATCGACCGCCACAGGCGTGGTGCTGCCCATCTACCGGCGGTACACTAACATGCGGCGCATATAGCGACGGCGATCACAATTGCGCTCATGCGGCCGCCACTCTGCTCAGTTGACCAGCCGCGCCGGGTGAAACCGCTACTGTACATCTGCCGATTGCGACTCGATGACCATCGATTTGTTCGAGCCGAGGATACGCGATCAGCCTCGAAGCAAATCAGCGCTGTAATCTGCCAGCGCCAGAAGCCAGTTCCCAGTCAGCCTCATTTTCACCGAAGGTTTTGGACGCAGCTGTCAATCATTACCAGTGACGCGACGTCCAGCGTCATCGCCAGCCATCAGCGTCCCGAGAAGGACAGCCGACTAACATATCATCACCAGTGCATCCGTGGCCGCCGTGACGCCTGCGGGGTATGCTCGCCGAGGTCTCAAACATGGCGACATCGGTATCCACATGCAACACCCCGCCGACCCAGACCGGGTAAAAGCGGGTGATGGCGCTCGCAAAAAACCTCAAGTGCAGGTGCCGAAGACGCCTACCGTTAACTCCAGACCTTCGATGCTTCGCTGGATAAGCGCATTGACGGCGCAATCTTAGTGTCGATGTTTCAAGTGATCAAAATGCCGACCAAAGCCGATTCGTTGATCGGCGAAGTCAGCATCCTCTGCGCCTCAAGCGCTCCACCGCTCGGGGACACGAATCAAGCCTGCAGCAGAATGAGAGCTTCGATACGTGGCGCCCATCCAAAGTGGCCAGAGAAAGCTGGTAGTCGGTCGCGCCCGGTCACCAGGATCAAGCCGAGCTCAATCATCGCTGCGCGCTCGAATGGAAGTGTTACCAGTGCCGAGCATCCCAACGTCAAGAAGTTGACGCAGGGGTTAACCTTCGCGCATCAGCTTGTCAAGGGGCGCAGCCCAACGTCTCCCGCTTGGCCAAAGTGAGCGAAGCTCTATACCGTTGCTGGGGCTAAGACGTTTTCAGGGCGAGCCCACGGACCGCGGGGTTTGTTGCCGGGGTTACAGATGCCTCCCGACCGGGGACAGATCGCCAAGCGATTGAGCTAACCTGACTGAATTCACTTTCGCCCGAAAGGCGTCGGCATAATGGGCGTGGTTTGCCCGTCATGGGCGAAACGCGCCGTCAAATTCGATCTCCACAACCGTGCTGCGGCGAACATGAATCGGCGATGGATAAATCGCACCGGTTGTTCCGGAGCGCGACAAAAGTAACCGCCGCGAGGCGGGTTTCGATCAGAACGCGCAGGCTCAAACACCGAAACTCGCTGGCCACTTTGTGCGATAAATCGCTCTTTCGATCATGACCGCCGTTTTCAAAGTCGATGATACCAGCTGCCCTGGTTCTTTCATCAGTTCGGATCTGGTCGTCGCCAGCGACCAGTTCCATCAGCCGAAGACAAGCGATGCGGCACTTGACCGCCGCCGAAACCACGCCGTGACCCAATCTGGGCGTAAAAACCGCGCCGCCCAACCTTGTTCTCAGCAGGGGCGTCAGCGGCGTTCACGGCCATGCGCCAGATCTGTTAATCATCCACCAACGCGCCATGTCAACCAGCGACGATCGCCAATCGCCTTCATCGCTGCAGTCACCAGCGCGTTCGCGCCGCCGCCATCACGCTCGATCAGCGGCACGGCGCGTTGACGCAGCACCGCCAGCCAGCGCGCCTCTTACGCCGCCGACGTCCGGGCGACACGACCATGACATTGTCCGAGCTCGAAGCGCTCCGCTGATGTCGCGGACCATCACCGGCGACGGCATAGAGATTGTCGGTCGGGATATCGAAGAAGCCCTGGATCTGGCCGGCATGCAGGTCGAGCGTCATCACGCGGTCGGCGCCGGCACTGGTGATCAGGTTGGCGACCAGCTTGGCCGAGATCGGCGTGCGCGGCCCGGGCTTGCGGTCCTGCCGGGCATAGCCGAAATAGGGATCACCGCGGTGATGCGCCGCGCCGACGAGCGCCGCAGCGCGTCGATGATGATCAGCAGTTCCATCAGGTGGTCGTTGGCCGGGATACGGACGTCGACTGGATCACGAAAACGTCGGCGCCGCGCACGTTTTCCTGGATCTCGACGAAGATCTCCATGTCGGCGAAGCGGCGCACGACCGCCTAGCGGTCGGCGAGCTTGAGGATACGCGGCGATGCCCTCGGCCAGCGCAGGATTGGAATTGCCGGCGACGAGCTTGATCGCTCCGTTCTTGCCCGCCATCCTCTAATCCTCGCCCTCACTCCGGCCACGAGCGGCGTGGTCATAACAAGGCGGACAGGGCCCGGCAATACGGCTGGAAATCGTTGTCCCGGCTTTCGACGAAAGGATGAATCGCCGTTAGCGGCTCGGATGCCGCGAACGTCAGCGTCTCGCTCGACCGATGCCGCAGCGCGGCCGGGCGTCGTCGGCGGCAGCGGCACGGCAGCCGGACGTGATCCGCGTCGTCGGCTGCGCGCCGTCCCGGCGTATATCGGATCGGCCTGCGCGACTGGAAAACGCGAAGATGCCCGGCGGCTCGGGCGATGACTCGTTGCGATCGCCGCGCCACCTGCGGCCTCCGCCGCCGACGGCGCGGTACCGGCGCGACGTCCGGCGAGGTCAGGAACGCGGCGAGCTGATCCATGCCGGCTGCGGGCGATGCGCGCTGCAGCATTGCGTCGTCGGCGGCCGCCCAGGCGTCGCGGTGACGGACTTTCGCGGTCTCTTCGCCGCTGATGCGCAGAGCGCGCGGTGCTCGTCCTGAGTCGAAGACGTCCCACACCCAGAGACCGTGGTCTGACGCTTTGTCACCTTGACCGGCGAGATAGCCGCGCACGCGGTAGGCCGAGGCTGCTCGCGCGAAATCACCGGCAGAGCGGACGTGCCTGTGCCTCGTCGTTAGATCTTCGCACCAGCTTCTGGAATACGCGGGCGGCGAGCCGTCGAACGAGTCCGAAGGCGACGGCTGGCGCCGCGCGGCTGCGCGACCTGAAGGATCTGCCTGATTATCGGATTGCAACCGCCAAGCGCCATGCGGCGCAGCGATCGAAATGCGCCGCGACCGCGAGACGCGCCACAACGCGCCGATGCGCGGCGACCCCAGCTACCGCTCCATCGACAACCCCGCCGGCCTGGAATTTGTCTTTAATGTCTCGGCGGCCGGGCGTACGAAGCGTAACAGCAACAGGGCGCCTTCCAGAGTCCAGGATCGGTACGAGTGCCGCCTGTCGGCAGTCAATGTTCAGCGCGATGGCGTTGACATGGCGTCCGTAATCGTGGCTCCTGCTGCGCGTTGTAGCGCCGGTAGCTGAAGAACCGCTCCGGCTCAGGCGAAAGTGCTCGAGGCCCAGGTCTTCGAACTGCAGCGATACCCGCGCCGCCAGGCACGCGTTCTGCGACCACATAGCCGGCGAGATCGAACATGGCGTGGCCATGTCGCTGCGCCGGCGCGAAGAAGCGTGCATTGCCGGAATCGGCCGCGACGAAGCGCTCGATCAAATTCGGGCCGACCTCGTAGTTCGGCTGCCGGATGGTCGGGCCAGTGCAGCCACGATACGTTCGCGCTCGGCGCCGAGTCCGCTCCATCGCGGCGACCGTCGCTTCGATCACGCCCGTCGAGCGCCCGCGCCAGCCGGCGTGCGCCGCGCCTGATCACTGCCTACCGTGCTGTCGGCGAACAAGCAGCGGTCCGCAGTCGGCGGTCGATACGCCGATCGCGCAAGTGGGGCATCCGGGTGACGATGGCGTCCGCGCGCGGGCGGTTCTCGCGTCACGAGCTCATCGGCCACAACAACGTCGGGCGAGTGGATCTGATACGCCGTCAGGCAGCCAGTCTGCGTTCACGCCCAGCGCCGCCGCCATGCGTGCGCGGTTCTCGGCGACGCTTTCAGGCGCATCGTTGGAGCCGACGCCGCCATTGAGCGACGCTTAGACGCCTTGCGACACGCCGCCGGAGCGCGTGAAAAGGCGTGGCGAATGCCGCGCAAGCGTGGCAAGTGATGGAGCCTGCAGCATCGAGTTTTCGTCGGCGGTCAACGATCAGGTCAGCGCAATAGACTAGTGCGCGCAAGCCGCGCGAGGCTAGCTTCGGTGAACTTCGAAGCCGGGCGGCGCCGAGCCGAGGCGGATGTGCGAAAGCGGCGGCTTTGAACAATTCGCCCATTAGCAGTGCGGTTTTGGCCGATCAGACGCGCGAGCGCCTCGTCGATTTCGTCGGCGCGCGCGGCCGATCGGCGCTAGCGTGGCGGCGCGCTGTCTCGATGCCGAGCCGCCGTAGAGATTGCGATTGTTCGATCGGGCCGAAACCGCTTGCGCCCATGGCCTCGACGGCCCGCGACAGGGCCTGGAAATCCGACGTGGGCGGTGAGATCGAGCGCGCCGGGCGCAGTGCAGCGGATCGGCGTAAGGCGTGCCGAGCCGACAGCCTGCAACGTTTCGCCCGAGGCCGGTTTCCATGTGGCCGTAGTCGATCACCAGGCGCAGCGCCGCGGTCATCGGCGACGCGCCGGCCGAGCTCCATTGCCGCGGTGTCGGCCGCGCCATTCGAAGATCGCGCCCGCGCGCGGCGCACGCAGTACTGGCCGGCAACAGCGTCTGGAAAAACGGGATCGGTTCAGGCGCGATCGTGAAAGCAAGTTCCGCCGTTAGCATCAATCTGGATGCGGCGCTCGTGCCAGCCGCGCTCGGTCTTGATGGCCTGGTTGACCGGCAGCGCGTCGAAGAACTCGTTGGCGAAGATGATGGCCGGATCCTGTCGGCACGTCGGCGAGCGTCGCGTGCCAGAAAACCGGCACGCCGAGCGTCTTCCAGTGCCTTCTCCTGCTGCGCTCTGCAGCGTCGGGCTGATCTCGACCAGATGCGCGACGATGGCGGCGCGAAATTCCGGCACGACCTGCACCGCGCGCAAGCGCATCGTTCATCATGGTGCCGCGCCCGGGACCGAGCTCGATCAGCCGCACATTCTCGGGCGCGCCCATCTGCGTCCACACGGCCGCCGCCCACAGGCCGATCAGTTCGCCGAACATCTGGCTGACTTCCGGCGCGGTCGATGAAATCGCCGCGCGCGCGCCGAGCGGATCACGCGTGGTGTAGTAGCCGTGCTCGGGATCGAGCAGGCAGAGCGCCATGTATTCGGCGACCGGCATCGGCCCCGCCGAGCGCGATGCGCCGGCGGATTTCGGTTTCGAGCGGCGAGGCGCTCTCGCACTACCGGCTCCGCAGCGGCGGCTGTTTCATCGCGTAGACGATGAAGACCGACGCCGGCGAGCAACAGCGGCACCGACAGCAGATTGGCCCATGGTCGCACCGCCCCACAGGAAACCGAGCTGCGCGTCGGGCTCGCGGAAGAACTCGCAGAACGTCCGTGCGATCGCGTAGCCGACAGCGAAGCACCGATGATCAGGCCGGGCCGCTTTAAGCGCGCCGGCACGCATCAACATGGCCAGCACGGCGAGCAGCACAAGGCCTTCCAGATGCTGCCTCGTAGAGCTGGCTCGGATGCCGTGGCAGCGGCCCGCCGTTCGGAAAGACCATCGCCCAGGCACGTCGGTCGGTGCGTCCCCACAATTCGCCGTTGATGAAATTGGCGATGCGGCCGAGAAACAATCCGATCGGTCCGACGGCGCAACGTGATGTCGCCGAGCGAAAGCACCGGAATGCCGCGCTTGTAGCCGAACAGCCAGGACCGCAACCACGCAGCCGAGTGAAACCGCCGTGGAATGACATGCCGCCATTCCACAGTTGCAAGATCTCGGCTGGGTGCGTCGAGCGAAGTGCGGCAGATTGTAAAACAGAACGTAGCCGATGCGGCCGCCGAGGATGATGCCGAGCGTCACCCACAGGACGAAATCGTCGAAGTCGGCGACGGTCAGTCGGCGCCTTGCCGCCCCACAATTTGCCGGAGCGGATGAGAACGCGGGCGTAGGCCCAGCCGAGCAGGATGCCGAAGATGTAGGCCGATGCGCGTACCAGCGGATGGCGAACGGGCCGAGATGCACCAGGACCGGGATCGACGGCGGGATAGGGAATAACGAGTAAAGGCATTGCGATGTCCGATCGGCGGAGCGCATCAGGCCCTGCATACAGATGGTAACATGCCGGGTCTTGCGGCGGCATGACCGGATCGCCATTGTGGTCGCATGATGCCGAAGTGACCGCAGAAATGCCAGAGCAATGCGCCGGAGACGAAGCATGACCCAGACCAGCAACCGCTTTTTCGACGAGATGGCGCGTCTGATGAACGACGCCGCCGGAGTAGCGCAAGGGGTGCGGCGCGAGTTCGACACCATGTTGCGCAGCCAGGCCGAGCGTATCCTGCGCGATCTCGACGTGGTGCAGCGTGAGGAATTCGAGGCGGTCAAGGAGATGGCGCGGCTGGCGCGCGAGGAGAACGAGGCGCTGAAGGCGCGGATTGCGGCGCTGGAGGCCAAGGCCGTAAGGCCCAGCAAGAAGGCCAAGGATTCCGCTGCCGGATAGATCATACCGTCGCCAGGCCGTGATTTCTTGCCCTTTGCAGCCTGTCGCCGCTATAGACCCGCCCCGTTCGCGGCCCCGGCATCCTGGAGGCTTGCCGCGTTCGCAGGCGGCGGAAAATGCCGCCTTTTCCATTGGCTTAGATGAGGATTCAAGATGGCGACCGTCAAGGAACTGAAGCGCGACGGCGCGTCCGAAAGGCCGGCAAGGGGGCCGCCCGGGCGGCGCGTCGCGCCGGCCGCGTGCCGGGCGTGATCTACGGCGACAACAAGGACCCGCATCAGCGATCTCGCTCGACTTCATGCCGAGCTCGAGCAGCAGCATCTATGCCGGGCCGCTTCCTCACCACGCGTCTACAATCTCGACGTCGACGGCACCAAGCACCGCGTGATCCCGCGCGACTTCCAGCTCGATCGCGGTCGAGGACCTGCCGATGCATGTGGATTTCCTGCGCGCTCGGCGAAGGCGCCACCGATGCGCGTGCGCGTGCCGGTCCACGTGCTCAATGCCGACCAGGCGCCCGGCGTCAAGCGCGGCGGCGCGGTCAACATCGTCACCCACACGATCGAGGTGCATGTGCCCGGCTGACGACTATTCCGCAGATCGATCGACGTCGACATCTCCGGCCTCGAGCATCAACTACTCGAAGCATCTGAGCGACGTCAAGCTGCCGCCGAACGTGCGGGTGCTCGAGCACGCGCCGACATGACGCTGGTCACCATCGTGCCGCCGTCCGGCTACGCCGAAGAAATGAAGGCTGCGGCCGAAGCTGCTGCCGCTGCTGCTGCTGCTGCCGCCGCTGCTGCGGCAGCCGCGCTGTGCCGGCTGCGCAGGTGCGCGCTCCCGGTGCGGCGCCGGCCGCGGCGCGGCTGCGCCCGCGGCGCTGCACCGGCCGCCGCTGCGCCGCAAGCCGAGAAGAAGTGAGGTCGCGCGTTCGGCCCTGTCGTGCTAGCGTTCTCGCGAGTGACGGCTGTAACGGCCGTTGACGCCATGCTGCTTTTCGTCGGGCTCGGCAATCCCGGCGCCAAGCACGTCGGGCAACCGCCACAACATCGGGTTCATGGTGGTGCAGGCGATCGCGCGCCGCCACGGCCTTTCCGCCGTGGCGGCGACGTTCCAGGGCGTGGCGGCGGAAGGCACTATTGGCGGCGAACGCGTGCTTGCTGCTGCTGCCCGGCACCTACATGAACGAGTCCGGACGAGGCGGTCGCCGAGGCCGCTGCATTTCTACAAGCTGCCGCTTGCCGACATCGTGGTGTTTCCACGACGAGATCGAGCTGCCGCCCGGCAAGGTGCGCGTCGAAGATCGGCGGCGGCGATCGCCGGCCACAACGGCCTGCGCTCGATCACCGCGCATATCGGCAACGACTACCAGCGCGTGCGCATCGGCGTCGGCCATCCGGACGTCAAGGAGCTGGTGCAATCCGCATGTGCTCGGCGATTTCGCCAAGAGCGAGCGGCCTGGGTCGAGGCGCTCTGCGATATCATCGCCGACAACGCCGAGCTGCTGGTCGAGGGCAAGGATGCGACGCTTCCAGAACAAGGTGCATCTCGCGATGACCGCCAAGGGCTTCGGTGACGACGAGGAGCCGACTGACCGGATCGATAGTAAGCAACGAGACGATACAGCCATGGGTTTCAAATGCGGCATCGTCGGCCTGCCGAATGTCGGCAAGTCGACGCTCTTCAACGCGCTCACGCGAGACGGCGGCGGCGCAGGCGGCGAACTATCCGTTCTGCACCATCGAGCCGAATGTCGGCGAGGTCGCGGTGCCGGATCCGCGGCTCGACAAGCTGGCGGCGCTCGCGAAAGTCGGACGCAGATCATTCCGACGCGGCTTACCTTCGTCGACATCGCCGGGCTGGTGCGCGGCGCCTCGAAGGGCGAGGGGCTCGGCAACCAGTTCCTCGCCAATATCCGCGAGGTCGACGCCATCGCGCATGTGGTGCGCTGCTTCGAGGACGACGACGTCACGCACGTCGAGGGCAAGATCGATCCGATCGCCGACATCGAGACGATCGAGACCGAGCTGATGCTCGCCGATCTCGACAGCCTGGAGCAGCGCGTCGACAGCCTGGAGAAAAGCCAAGGGCAGCGGGCAGACGACAAGGAAGCCGAAGGAAACGCTCGACCTGGTCAACCGCGTCGCTGGCGCTGCTGCGCGAGGGCAAGCCGGCGCGCCTGGTCGAGCGCAAGCCCGAGGAAGAGAAGCTTTTCCATTCGCTCGGTCTGCTGACCTCGCTGCCCGTGCTCTATGCCTGCAACGTCGACGAAGCGCGCCGCCGCGACCGGCAACGAATTCTCGCGCAAGGTCGAGATGCGGGCGAGCGGAGGAAGGCGCGGCAGCCGGTCGTGATCTCGGCCAAGATCGAAGTCGGAAATCGCCGATGTTGCCGCGCGGCGGAGCGCGCAGACATTTCTCAGCGCGATCGGGCCTGAAGGAGACCGGGCTCGATCGGCTGATCCGCGCCGGCTACGCGCTGCTGCACCTCGTCACGTATCTTCACCGTCGGTCCGAAGGAGGCGCGCGCCTGGACGATCACGCAGCGGCACCAAGGCGCCGCAGGCCGCCGGCGTGATCCATACCGATTTCGAGCGCGGCTTCATCCGCGCCGAGACGATCGCGCTACGACGACTACGTCGAGTGCGGCGGCGAGGCCGGCGCGCGCGATGCCGGCAAGATGCGGCTGGAAGGCAAGGACTACGTCGTCGCCGACGGCGACGTGATGCATTTCGCTTTGCAGACCCTGAGCAAGGCTCTTTCTGCTAGGCTCGTTTCGCATGAGTGCAGCCGTTGACGCGATATGCAGGTGCCGAGATCCTGACTCTGCAAAAAGCACGGAGCGGCGGTTGGCGCCGCCTGCGGCGGCGACACGCCTTGCACGACGGATATACCTTGATCTTGAGTCATTCTGTTGCCGGTCTGGCAAAACGAGTTCGGTCCTCTCCGCCGCGCTTGGACTTATGCGGACGGTGTTTGTGGGACGCTGGCGAGCTTCTCAGATCCCGGCCGGCTTCCTGCCGAACGTTTCGGTGCTGTCACGGTTCTCGCGCTCAGGGGACCGCGCTCGCTGGCTTCGGATATGTGCTGGCGGGTTTCAGCAACGGCGGTGGCGTTTCTGGTTGCGGCCTGTTCGTTGAGCGGACTCGGCGCCAGCACCCAGCATCCGCTCGCGTCATCGCTGATCGCCCACGCCTTTGCAGGATCGCGGTTCCTGAAAGCGCTCGGCACCTATAATTTCGCCGGCGATATTGGGAAAATGATGCTGCCAGCCGTGGCGGCATTTCCTGTTCATCGCGGTTGCCCTGGCGGCAGTGTACTGATGCTCCTCGGCTGTCTTGGAGGCCTTGCGGCGCTGGCAATCCTTTTGCCATGCCGCGCTTTCGCGACCACGCCGCCGCGCCGCGCTAGCAGAGCGATGGTTCCGCACATCCCCGGGCGTTCCCGTGCCGGCCTACGGCTTCCCGTTGCTGCTGTCGGTTGGGGTCATCGACAGCGCGACCGGAGCGGCCTTCCTGACATTCTTGCCGTTCGTGCTCACCGCGAAAGGCGCGAGCCTGCAAAACTGTCGGTCTGGCGACTCACCCTGGCTTTTGCCGGTGGAGCAGCCGGCAAACTGGTTGCGGCTTCATTGGCGCGCGGGTCGGCGCCGTAGCGACTGCATGGCTGACAGAGATGGTGGACAGCCTGCGGCATCGTTCGGCGCTGCTGCCGCCGCGCGCCGGAAGGCACGGCGCTGGTGTGTTGCTGCCGGTGGTCGGTATTGCGCTTAACGGCATCGTCCTCGGTCCTCTATGGCTCGGTGCCCGATCTGGTCGAGCCGGCATGGCGTCAGCGCGCCTTCAGCATTTTATACCGGCACGATTGCGTGCCGCGCCGTATCGCCTGCGATTTCATGGTTTGCTTGGCGACGCGGTCGGCGTACCGACGGCGCTCCTCGCGGACTGCGGCAGTCGTGCTCGTGACGTTGCCGATAACGCTCATGCTTCGGCCGGTGCTCGTGGCAACGGCCGGCTTGAACGTCAACGGCTTGGCGCTTTGGCCTTGACCTGACCACCACCGCCGCCGGCAAGACGTCGAGATAGGGGTCCCAACAGGAACGCTTCTCCCGGAACCAGCGCCATACATCCGGTCCGTGGGCATCGATCATCGCGCGAACCGGACGCATAACGCAGCTGCGGCCATCGAGATCCCACGATGAGATCATTGATTTCGTCACGCCCGCAGATCAGCGCGGTAACTCGGATGGCTGAACACCCTGTGCACGATGCAATCCGTCGCCTGACGCACCAGCGGCAACAGCGCGGCGTCTTTCTGGCGAACAGACATCTGCGTCCACGGGCTCGCGCCAGCGGCACGGAATGATTTTGCATATTCAGGGAGGCATTCAACACAAGCGACAACCCGAACAAGGTTCGAGAATCATCTCTTGGACCTCGGCAGATCAGGGTCTGCAATTGAGGTATCGCAGTCGGGTCGCAGTGCACGAAAAATCTGCATTATCTTACCGGCGAACTCAGAGAGATGCCGCACGAAAGGAACCGATCCGCTGTGACATCGCGATTGTTGTGGCATGCAGCAAAAAGCCGAATGTCGTTGGCCAGATGACTGCCGAGCAAACGCGCTGCTGCGGAAGATTGCTTTCGATGCTTATGAACCCGAGGCCTTCAGCCCGAACCTCACCAAAGCCGAGGCAGCGCGGCGCATCTGACATGCTTCAGGCCAAACTGAAGAATTGATGAGCGAACCGCCACACACACCTGTGACGGAATTCGCGAATTGTCGTCCCGCAATTGCGGGAGGAACCCCTCCGCGCAAGCGGGCGTTTGCTCTTCTGGACAGGACTTCAGAGGAGGAACTTATGACACATTTTCGCCATGCTGCAATCGCGGCCGCGCTGCTTGCCGGCGCGAGCACGGCCAGCGCGCAAACCACGGTTATCACCCGCGAGCCGGTGGAATCACGGACGGTGGTGACCACCGAGCCAATTCAACTGACCCCGGTTCAGCGGCAGACTATTTACCGCACGATTGTGCGCGAACGCGTAAGCGCCGGCACGAGCCGACCGTGGAATACCGTGTTAGAACGCGTGTGCCGGAGCAGCGTGCAGCTCTATTCGGTGCCGCAGGAGATTGCGGTCCGAAGTACCGGCGATACGGTCTTATAAATACATGGTGGTAAATGACCGCGTCGTGGTGATCGATCCGGCAACCAGCGAAGTGGTCGCCAGAACTGGCCGGAATAGCGCGTCCCATCGGCTGAGATTTGGGCCCGGCGCGACACACGCCGGGCCCACGTTTTAGTACTCCGTGTTTACCTTCCGGCGGCCGGGCCTGATAAGCGCAGGTGGTAGGTGCTGGATTTTCGGCGTCGCCAAGGGCCATATTAGCGGTCGAGGAGCCTTTGATTATGTCGATGATCAACTACCGTGCCCCGTCCGAACTGTTTCCTAGCCGGAGCCGCAAGTCGCGCCGCCCGATTGGCTACAAGCGCTTTCCGACTGCTGCGGAAGCGATCCGTTTTGCCATTGAGGAGTTGCCGCCGGAGTTGCTGCTCGGGGCGTATCTGGAAGTGGAAGAAAAGCGATTCGACGGCAATGGCATCCGGCAGCTTTACGACAGCGCCGACTATCGCTGCCGCGCAAGGCCGCCAAGACCAAAGTCGCCGCGGCGAGCTGACCAATCGACCAGTCCGTCTGACTGCCACGCTCCGCTCGCGCGGAGGGGCGCAGCGTTTATGCGTATGCGGGGGTCGGGCTGGCGGCTGAAACACAAAGCCACCGCCGACATGGCCGGCGATGGCTCACTAAGCTTACGCGCAGATCTCAGTCTGCCGGACGCTGACCAGGATTATTGGGTGCATTTTCCATTGCGTGAGCGCTGTCGCCGATAACTTTCATTACGTCATTGCAGCGTGGCTCAGGCTTGCGTAGCTGGCGATCTCCCGGCCAACCGCGCTCGCCTTCGCTCGAAGCATGTCGCGTACGCCCTGCAATTCCAAGGATCACTCGGTCGATTTCTTCGATCGAGGCACCTGGGACACGACGGATCAGGACATTCAGATTGTCGGAGACCGGTTTCAGGCGCCGGGTCCTCAGGCCGCTGCCGCCGCAAGTAGGCAACATCTCGCCGGACAAATTCGCGAATCTCACCCTCGAAAGCAGTCGCCGCCTCCTGATCGATTTCAGGCGGCCGTTCCGGTGATTTCCGGTTTGGAGCGTACAGCTCCGGACCGGGCTTTCCCGGCACCGCACCAAGCCGATCGGGTCTGATGGCCGTCATGGTCAACTCCCTGCAGAAGCGCAGAGTGTTTGCGCACGGGTCCCCAGTTGCAACTCGATTGCCGCGTGACTTGGGCAGCCGTGGGGCGGGATTGCAACGCCTGACGAAGCTTTGTGGTAAATAGCCACCGGCACCCCGGTTATTCACGACTTTATGAGGCTGTCTCGTGCTTTTAGGGGAGGCTACCAATGGAGTTTGAAGCCGGCCGTGACGCTCTTGCTGCTGGTCATCTGCCCGAAATCGGTCACCGTGGTTGTAACCTGGAGGGGACCGTAGAGCCTCTGTTCGGCGCTGAATGTATTGTGAGTTACCGGATCGTTGCTGGCGGTGGTCATCCCCGCGCCGAACGTGGTGCCGGTCGGCAGGATGTTGAACTTGACCGCCCTTTCATTCCCGAAGACCTGGGGTGCTCCGCCGCCGGGACCGGAAGGCAACCTCATCAATGGGATATCGCCCGGCGCCGAGGACGGCTGACTGAGCGTTTCGGTCACCGAATAGGTGTCCTGAAATGTCACAGCGAGATCGTCCCCCAAACGGAATCGATTGTTTGAGGGTCGTGCCGAATTTGCCTCTGATCATTGGAAGGGTCGACACGCGCATCCACGCTGCCGATGCGCGGTACGCCGACCGATGCCCACGCGGCCCCGGCAGGAAGTGTCGCGTGATGTCGGCAACGGGCGTTCTAAGCCACCGCCAGAGTTTGACGGTCCGAGTTCAGCGCCCACCGAGTTGCTCCATTCGGTCGGCAGCGGTTGCTTCACAACGATGGTGCTCGATCCGTCCAGTTTCTCGGTGCGGGTGACATCGTAGCCTGTGCCGGATGTTCCGGGGATCCGCAGCGGCGTCTTCGGTGGTGTTGCAAGCGCAACCGGATCGAAGACCAGCGCATTGCCGAGGATCGCGCTTTCCTCGGGCGTCAGCGGCGTTTCGGGAACGAGTGCGCCATTGTCCATCTGAGCAGAGTCCTGCGCAAATGCGGGAAGAGCGGCGAGGGCAAGGGCGCCGGCCATCCACAATGCGCAGTAAGCGCTCGTTCGCATTCCAGATCTCCCCGAAAATGCATTCCGGCCTTGGCTCCGCGATCACGCAATATTCGGCGCGAACCGGTTAAGTATTGGTAGCGCCAGTGCCACGGAACTTTGGCGAAGCTGTGGAGCAAGTTGGATTATTTTCGGTCACAGGCAGCGCGCCGCGATGACCTCATTAATGTGAGCGACGTCGGCGTCAAAGCGGCCCAGGTCCCGTTCGCGTTCCGGCCCATTCTTGCACAGGGCGGTCACTGCGCGTGCCTTTACGAGTTCTAGAAAATAGAGCCGCGTGGCGTTGCAGATTTCCGGGTCACTCGCGGCGGCGAGACCTTTGACGCGCGTCTGCATGGCCGCAATCCCGGCCGCGGCGTCCACGAGACTGCGGTCGCAGCCCGCTTGCTGAAGCGGTTCAGGCCGGGCGGCCGGCGCCGCCAGAAGCGCCAGCGCGAAGGCGCCAGGCACGATGAGCCCGATAAAGGCAAGTGATGCGAACATGAAGCGTTTGAGCACGGCCTCGACCTCCCGAACGACATCTGTTGGTCGGCGGGACGGGCAAAAAGGTTCAATGTGACGTGAAACCGGAACTTGGTTGAGAATTACCCAGGCAGGGGGAGGCGGCATAATCGGGAGTACGAGCATGCCGGGCCTACTGCCGATCATCCTGACCGCGTCGCACATCGTTCTGGCTGCTGACGGACCACCGAAATTCGATGTCGAACGGACCTGCCGGCCCGCCGCCGTTGCGGGCGTTTTGCCGGGGCGCGACGCATCCGCGTGTCAACGTGATGAAAACGACGCGCGCGACAAGCTCGAGCAGCAATGGGCCGGATACAGCGCTCCACAACGTCAGCACTGCGCGGGCTTTGCCGCGCTCGACCGTCGCGCCGAGCTACGTTGAATTACTGACCTGCCTGGAGATTGCCAAACAGTCCACGGAGCTGCCCGCAGAATCGAAAGCGGGGACCGTCGGCCGGCAATGATTGTTCAGGGCTTCTTGCCCGGCGGCGTGCTGTAGGGGCTGCTGGACGAGCCTTGCATCTGAGCCAACTTGTACGCGGAGAGCTGCTTGGGCTTGTCCTTGTCGGCCTTCGGCTTCTTCTTTCCTTGGGAACCCGCATCTGACCTTTTGCCATGACGATCTCCTGAAGGTCTGGAAAAAGCGAATGCTAACTTCGGCGCGTGGGCGGACGCAAGGGGATGTAGGCGATGGCGCGATCGTGTCAGCCTTTCGGGCCGGTACGCCGGCCGCGTTCATCTTCTGATCGATGCATTTGTTGACGAGGTCGGCGCGCTTGTCGAGATCTTCATGGGCGCTGGCCTTTTCGGTCCGCATCCAGCATTCCGCGCCGCGCGCGACCGCGTCATCGGCTCTGTATTGCGCACCGGCTCAGGAGGCTTGGCCGCCTGGGTTCTGACCGCGGCAGCATCGGGCTTAGCTGAGGCGGCCTCCGCCTTGGGGGCGTCGGCGGCAGTCGGGCCCGTCCCGTCGGTTTCGCAGGCGGCAAGCACCAGGGCGCTCGAAACGAATAAGGCGAAGCGCGTGACGGTGGCGACCTTACGGCTACTGAACATCACAACATTCATACGGCGGCATTCCGGACATTGAATGGGACAGAGTGCTGGGGCAACGCGGCGGTCCGGCTATGCCCGAAATGACCCATATACGCAACGCCCGCGATAGAATGTCACAATCGCGTGCGCAACCCCAAACGGGTCTCCCTGCCGGGCGGAGGCTTGTATTGGCTGGCAGGGCCAAGATGAGCGGAGAGGCCTTCGTATTCAAGAGTTAAGCAAGAACATCCGCCCGCGCTTAACCAATTCGGCCGTTGTGATTTGCCATCCCGTTTTGATTTATGGAGATACTACAAGCCCAAAGTTCAACGCGGGCGATGTCATGCGTAGTCTCCATTACGAAGCGAGTGATATTTGCAGTCGCAATCGCAGCGGCCGCGTTCGGCAGCGCGTGCGTTCCGTCACAGGCCGCAGATCTTGGGCCTGGATTGCGGTCGGGCGCCGGGCACGTCAGGGCAACATGGCGACACTCGAACTGGCGCGACCGATGCGCCTGGGCAGGCTACTACTGTCTCTATGCCTGGGATGGGTACGTCTATTCTTATCCTTTCGACGATCGTCCCTCCGCCTACGCGTACTCCGCGCGCCGGCACCGCCACCGGTTCTAGATCTTTGGATCTCAGCGCTGCCGCGACGGCTCGAATCTGCCGCGCATACCGGGGCGGCCCATCGTGGATCGCGGGCTGTCCTTGCGCGCCGGGATCGCCTCCACTCCCGGGCCCATTTCATCAAGCGTCGGCTTGCGAGGGCTTTGGCCAGGTCGAGAAGGCCTCACTTCGTGCGACAGCGCGATGCCCATCTCGTCGAGATGCGGCTTGTGCGGCCTGTCTTCGCGCTCCGCGCTTCGGCGCGAGCCTCGCACCGCGCGGCGAAGCCTGGAATCCTGCGCAATCACCACATCCCGCGCGGTTGGATTGTCCAGCACCGCCAGTTCGGTCGCGCGCAGGCGCTTGATCTCGCCGCGCAGGCGCGCGGCCTGCTCGAAGTCGAGATCGGCGGCTGCCTCGCGCATGCGCGTTTCCATGTCGGCAACCACGGCCTCCAGATTGTGTCCGATGGTGGCGGCCTCGGCGAACTCGCCGCTGTCGGCGCCACCGGTGGAAATCAGCACGTGGTCGCGCTCGTACACGCTGTTCATGATGTCGTGGATCGAGGTCTTGATGCTCTCCGGCGTGATGCCGTTGGCGGTGTTGTATTCGACCTGCTTCTCGCGCCGCCGGTTGGTTTCCTCGATCGCGCGCTGCATCGAGCCGGTGACCTGCGTCGGCGTAGAGCACCACCTTGCCGTCCACATTGCGGGCGGCGCGGCCGATCGTTTGTATCAGTGAGGTTTCGCTCCGCAGGAAGCCTTCTTTGTCGGCATCGAGAATGGCGACCAGTGCGCATTCCGGAATGTCGAGGCCCTCGCGCAGCAAATTGATGCCGACCAGCGCGTCGAAGGCGCCGAGCCGCAGGTCGCGGATGATCTCGATGCGCTCCAGCGTGTCGATATCGCTGTGCATGTAGCGCACGCGGACGCCCTGTTCGTGCAGGTACTCGGTGAGGTCCTCGGCCATGCGCTTCGTGAGCACGGTGACGAGCGAACGGTAGCCGCGCTGCAGCCACCTGCCGCACTTCGCCGACGAGATCGTCCACTTGCGTGCGTGCGGGCCGTACCTCCACTGGCGGGTCGATCAGCCCGGTGGGGCGGATCACCTGTTCGACGAAAACGCCGCGCGCCTCCTCCATTTCCCATGGGCCGGGCGTGGCGGAAACCGCCACGTGTCTGCGGCCGCATGGCATCCCATTCCTCGAAGCGCAGCGGCCGGTTGTCCATGCAGGAGGGCAGGCGGAAGCCGTATTCGGCGAGCGTCGCCTTGCGGCGGAAGTCGCCGCGGAACATGCCGCCAAGCTGCGGAACGGTGACGTGGCTTTCGTCCGCGAAGACCAGCGCGTTGTCGGGCACATATTCGAACAGCGTCGGCGGCGGCTCGCCGGGCTTGCGGCCGGTGAGATAGCGCGAATAGTTCTCGATGCCGGCGCAGGAGCCGGTGGCCTCCATCATTTCGAGGTCGTAAGATCGTGCGCTGCTCGAGGCGCTGCGCTTCCAGCAGGCGTCCGGCGGCATTGAGCTGGTCGAGGCGCGATGGCGCAGCTCATGCTTGATGCCCTGGATGGCCTGGATGAGCGTCGGGCGCGGCGTGACATAGTGCGAATTGGCGTAGATCTTCACGAAGTCCAGCTCGTCGGTCTTCTGGCCGGTGAGCGGATCGCATCTCCTCGATCGTTTTCGATCTCGTCGCCGAACAGATGGATGCGCCAGGCGCGGTCCTCATAGTGCGCCGGGAAAATGTCGACCGATGTCGCCGCGCACGCGGAATGAACCGCGGAAGAAATCGCCCTGCGTGCGCTTGTATTGCAGCGCGACCAGATCGGCGAGCAACTGGCGCTGGTCGATCTTGCCGCCTTGCTTGAGCGTGAACGTCATCGCCGAATAGGTTTCGACCGAGCCGATGCCGTAGATGCACGACACCGAGGCGACGATGATCACGTCGTCGCGCTCGAGCAGCGCGCGCGTCGCCGAATGGCGCATGCGGTCGATCTGCTCGTTGATCGAGGATTCCTTCTCGATGTAGGTGTCGGTGCGCGGGACGTAGGCTTCCGGCTGGTAGTAGTCGTAGTACGAGACGAAATACTCGACCGCGTTGTCGGGAAAGAACGACTTGAACTCGCCGTAGAGCTGCGCGGCCAGCGTCTTGTTCGGCGCAAGGATGAGGGCAGGGCGCTGCGTCGCCTCGATCACCTTGGCCATGGTGAAGGTCTTGCCCGAGCCGGTGACGCCGAGCAGCACCTGCGTGCGGTCGCTGCGCTGACGCCCTCGACCAGGTCCTCGATCGCCTGCGGCTGGTCGCCTTTCGGCTCGAAGTCGGACGCGATGACGAAGCGTTTGCCGCCTTCGGATTTTTCCGGGCGCGGCGGGCGGTGCGGCGTCCAGGGCTGGGCGCGCAGAATTCCGGCCGGCCCTCGCGCAGCAGGCCGTTCCGAGCGACTGCTGGCTGGCGATGCCGGCGAAAGCCGCCCGGCTGCGTCGGCAGGTCGGCGCGGGAAGGCGATATTTCGGATCGCCACCGGTGTCAGTTCTGATCCGCAGCGCTGGCGGACGAGGGCGGCACAGGCGCCGCGTCGTCGGTCAGTCCGAGGTTCCTCCGCCAGTTTCGGGTCGAGGCCGGTCACCGGCGAGGCCGTGTAGTCGCGCTGTGGCGCCTCGTTCGAATTCCCGGGGTGTGGACTTGCGCGCCTTGTGCGCGTCGGAAAAATCCCGGCGGCGGTCCCATGAATTGTCCGGTGGCGGCTGCTAACCCTGAGTCTTGCCGGTCCGGAACCCAGGCCTGCGGTGCCGCGGCCGATGCCGGGGTTGAGCAGGTTAGCGAGTGCGTCCGGAGTCGGCTTGTCGTCAGGGCGCGCGGCCTTGGCGCGCGTCGGCCGCGCCGGGTCCTTTTTCTGGCTTGTCGGGGTTTTTCGCCATTGCTCCCAGAATATGGGACGAGTCCTGTGGCGAGGAAGGGCGGGACCGCCGCCACAAGCGGGTGTTAGATTGTCGTCACAAAGAAACGGGGGAACGATGCCGGGGATCAAATCTCAGCAGGCGCACGCTGCTGGCCGGAATGGCGGCCATGCCGTTGCTGCGCGCGGCGGAGGGCGCAAAACCGCGTGGCCGACCAAGCCGGTGCGGGTGATGGTGCCTTATCCGCCGGCCGGGGCGCCGACACCACCGGGCGGATCGTATTCGGCACCCTCGGGCAAACTTTTCAACCAGCAATTCGTTGTGGAAAAACCGTGGCGGGGCTGGCGGCACCATCGGTGAGGCGGTGGTCGCAAAGCTGAACCGGACGGCTACACGGTGCTGCACGATGCCACGGCCTTCTCGGTCAACTCGCCTCGCTCTATTCAAATCTGCCGTTCGACTACAACAAGGACTTCGATCCGGTCGCCCTCGTATCGCTGGTGCCGAACATCCTTGTGGTGACTCCATCACTGCCGGTGAAAACCGTGGCTGATGTCATCGCCTACGCAAAAGCCACACCCTGACGGCATCGATATGGCCTCGTCCGGCAACGGCACACTTCAACATCTTTCGCTTGAGATGTTCAGGCATCAGACCGGGATCAAAATCAGCCACGTGCCCTATCGTGGTGGTGGTCTTGCGCTCAATGACGTGATGGCAGGTCAGGTAAAATTTTTCTTTTCGAACGGTTCCTCTGTGGTCGGCCTCATTCAAGGTGGCAAAGGTGAAAGCGATCGCGCACACGGGCAAAGGCCAGACTCAAGAGTCTTCCGGATATTCCGCCTGTTTCCGACACTTTGCCTGGCTTTGAAGCGTATGAATGGAACGGGGTGTTTGTGCCGCACGGCACTCCCGCGCCGATCGTGCAGAAGCTCAACGCCGGCATCAACAACGTGTTGCATGATCCCAACGTCACCACGCGTTTTCAGCAGCTCAATATCGACATACGCCAGACAACTCCGGAGGAATTCCGTAGTTTTGTGCAGGATCAAATGGCGCTTTGGAGCAAAGTGGTGAAGGACGCCAACATCCGGCTCGGTTGATGTCGCGTCAATGAACAGTGCCAGCGAACCGCCGCGCATTGCAGGGCCCGGTGCCGCAGCCGCGCAAGCCGCATCGACCCCTGCCTCCGGGCGCATGGGATACGCACGCCCACATCTTTGGGCCCGCCGGCAAATTTCCCTTTACGCCAGGACGTGGCTACACACCGCCCGATGCGCCAGCCGAGAAGTTACGTGGCGCTGCTCGATCATCTCGGCTTCGCGCGCGGGCGTTTTGGTGCAGGGAAATGCGCACGGATTCGACAACAGCGTGTTGCTTGACGCATTGGCACGCTATCCCGATCGACTGCGCGGCGTCGCGATCACTGATACCCGAATAGCGCCGGCGGTGCTGTACGAGTGGCATAAAGCCGGTATGCGCGGCCTGCGTTTCCATCTGCTTTGAGGCCGGTGTAGCCCGGCTATGTGCGTGGCGTCGGTCTCGACGTATTTGAGGTGTTTTCGCGCCGCGATGCGCGATCTCGGGTGGTCATGCAGGTCTTTTGCGACTGGCGCCTGATGGAGTGAACTCGCCACGGTTTTTCACGAAATTTCGCTGGAGATGCCGGTGGTCGTCGACCATATGCTGCACATCCCGGCGATCCGCGGCGTCGGCGATGCAAATTTCCAGGCATTGCTCAGACTTGTGGGCGACGGGCTCGTGCATGTGAAAGTCTCTGGCGCCTTACCGGATGTCTGACCGATATCCGGACTATCCTGACGATGCGGCCTCTTTCATGATGCGCTATTGCGCGCCAATCCTGAGCGGCTGATGTGGGGCACCGACTGGCCGCATCCGTCCATCCCCGCGGCGGCCATGCCTGACGACGGGCATTTGCTTGATTTGTTTTACGAATGGACCCCGGATGGACATGCACGCCGGCGCATCCTGGTGGACACACCGGCGCGGTTGTTCGGCGACTGAATGCATCCCGTGGACAGGCGGGAGCCCGGCTGCCATCCCTAATTCGCCACCATGATGTCGGTCGGCGAGGTCGACGGTGACCATGTCGTAACGTTCACGCCGTAGTGTGCGGTGCTTTTATGCTGCCTTTGTCCACAGCTGCTTTGAAGCCCGCCGCGCGCCCTCAGCGAGCGACTGCAATTTCATCCAGACAATCTTGCTGTCGACCTGCACGCGGCCGGCAAATGTGCCGAAACCGCAGTCGACGCCGGCAATGACGTTCTCGCGGCCGACCACGTTGGCGAAGTTCACGATGCGGTCGGCGACCACTTCCGGATGCTCGACGGTGTTGACCGTCGAGTCGATCACGCCCGGAATGATGACTTTCCCCTCCGGCAGCTTCACGTCGCGCCAGACTTTCCATTCGTGCTCGTGCCGCGCGTTCGCTGCCGGGAACGAAACCGCGTGTGGCCGCCCCGAGAGCACGATATCGATGATGTCCTTGATCTCGACGTCGGTGTGATGCGGCGCCACTGTCGAGCCCCAGCATACATGCATCCGCATGCGTTCGGGCGGCAGGTCGCGTACCGCGTGATTGAGCGCGGCGACGTTGACGCGCAATGATCTTGCGATAATCCGCGAGCGGCAGATTCAGATAGACCATGTGCCGCAGCATCGCGAGGTCGGGGCAATCGAGCTGCAGGATAAATCCGGCCTCGACGATCGCCTGGTATTCGCGGCGCATCACGTCGGCCAGCGCGTAAATATAGTTCCTCTTCGTTCTTGTAGTAGCGGTTCTTGAGATAGCGCGCGATCTGGCCGGGCGAGGGTGAGGTCATGAAGATGTCGACGGCATTTCGCACCGGCGAGCGCCGCCTTGGCGAGATCGATATCGGCCTGCGCCGCCGGCCAGTCTTTCCAGTCGACCGGGCGCGTTGCAGGCCGGGCCGGTGCTGGAACGGCGAGGCGAAGTGCTTGAGGAGTTTCCGCCAGCTCGGGAAATTCCGGCTCGCCGGTGCCCATCGGAGGCGCACTCTCGCCGTCGTAGCCGGTCAGCCGCTTGAGCACGTGCACGGTGTAGTCGGTGCGGCCCTGCTCGCCGTCATTGACGATGTCGAGGCCGCATTCGACCTGCTTGCGCACGACGCCGGCGACTGCCTCGCGCACCGCGGCCTGCAATTCGGCCTTGCGTGTGCCCGGGTCTTCTCCTCGGCGAGCAGCAGCTCGACGACCTTGGCGGTGCGCGGCAGGCTGCCGGTGTGGGTGGTGAGAATGCGGTCGGTACTGCGCTTTCATCCTGAATCCGCGCATCACCTCGGTGACATGCTCGACGTTCGGCGGCGACGAGAAGCAGTGGCCGACCAGCTTGCGCCACTCCTGAAAATCTGCGGATCTCGCGGAAATCTTTGGTGTGGTTCTCCAGCGTTTCCCATTGCACGAACAGCCGGTAGCGCTGCGGCATTTCATGCGAACGCTGCAGAGGTCATGAACTTGCAGCCCTTGGCGCGCTTGAAAATCGGCGCGGCCTTTGTTAACGGCGGCTTCGAACTCGGCTTCCATGCCGGGCTTCACATCGATCTGCGCAATTTCGAGGATCATGGTGCGGGCTTTCGCTGGCGGGTGATCGTCAAAGGCGCGGCATTATGGTCTGCGGTTTCCGCGGTGGAAAGAAGGAGGGGCATGGCTTACTCCGCCGCCTGCTGCGGCGCGGTGACGTCGATGAAGCCGCCGGACTGGCGGCGCCACAGCGACGGCGTAATGGCCGTTAGCGGCGCAGCAACTCGTCATGCGAGCCCTGCTCGACGATGCGGCCGTGATCGAGCACGATCAGGCGGTCCATCTGCGCGATGGTCGAAAGCCGGTGCGCGATCGCGATCACGGTGCTTGCCGCGCCATCAGCGTGCTCGAGGCTCGACTGGATCGCCGCCTCGACCTCGCTGTCGAGCGCGGAGGTGGCCTCGTCCAGCACCAGGATCGGCGCGTTCTTCAGGATCACGCGCGCGATCGCGACGCGCTGGCGCTGGCCGCCCGAGAGCTTCACGCCGCGCTCGCCGACATGCGCGTCGTAGCCGCGTCGGCCCTTCCAGTCCTCCAGCTCGACGATGAACTCGTGCGCATGCGCGCACTTGCGCGGCTGCGACGATCTCGGCGCTCGCTCGCGTCGGGCCGGCCGTAGCGGATGTTGTCGCGGATCGAGCGGTGCAGCAGCGAGGTGTCCTGCGTCACCATCGAGATCTGCGGCGCGCAGGCTTTCCTGCGTCACGTCGGCGATATCCTGCCCGTCGATGAGGATACGGCCGCCTTCGAGATCGAAGAAACGCAGCAGCAGGTTGACCAGCGTCGACTTGCCGGCACCGGAGCGGCCGACCAGGCCGATCTTCTCGCCCGGGCGCACGTCGAGCGTGAGCCCGTCGATCAGGCCGGATCTCGCTGCCATAGCCGAAGCCGGATGTCCTCGAAGCGGATTTCGCCGCGCGTGACGGCGAGCGGCACGCGCATCCGGCCGATCGACGAGCGTGTGGCCGCGCGATCGTGAGCATGCCTTCCTGCACCACGCCGATATTCTCGAAGATGTCGGTGATCTGCCAGGCCACCCAGCCGGACGCGCTGATGATCTGCATCGTCATCGGCAGCGCCATGGCCACGGTGCCGACGCCGACATAGCCGTAGCGCCACAGCACGATGGCGAAGGCGCCGGTCCGATGTTACCAGCATTGCGTTGAGCAGGGTCAGCGTCAGCGCGAACAGCGTGTTCAGGCGCAGCGATTCATGGAAGCGGCCGGTATGCTGGTCGATCGCTTCGCGCACGTAGGCGTCCTCGTCTCGTGCGCGCGCAGAACAGCTTCACCGTCACGATATTGGTGTAGGTGTCGACGATGCGGCCGGTCAGCATCGAGCGCGCTTCCGACATCACCTTGGACTTGCTCGCGCATGCGCGGCACGAAGATAGCGCAGCATGCATCACGTAGCCGGCGAACCACAGCAGCACGGGCAAGCCGAGCCAGCGGTCGGCGGAGGCGAGCAAGATCAGCGACGAGGTGCCGTAGATCAGGATGAACCAGACGGCGGTGAGCAGCGACACGAGGCTTTCGCGGATCGCCGGCCCGGTCTGCATCACGCGCGTTGGCGATGCGGCCCGGCGAAATCGTTCTGGAAAAACGCCCATGACTGCCGCGAGACGTGCCAGTGGTTCTGCCAGCGGATGCGGTTGGAGACATTCGCGGCGATGGCCTGGTTCATCAGCAGATGCTGAGCTGCGTCGAGGCGAGAGGCCGCAACACGAGCAGCACACCACGCCATGCCGAGCAGCCACGGCCAGGCCGTGGCGAGAAGTTCCTCCGGCTTGCTCGCCGTCACCAGCGTGACCACCTTGCCGATGAAGACCGGGATCATCACCTCGATCAGCGCCACGGCGAAACCGACCGCAAACAGGCCATGAACAGCGGCTTCGCCTGGCGGGCGAAGTGCCAGTAGAACGCCACCAGTCCGGCCGGCGGCTCGGCGGATCCGGCACCGCAGTCGGCTTCAGCGATCTCTCGAAAAAAGTGAAACATCGGCTTCCCAACGCGAGACGCGCGACACCAAGGCGCCGCGCGGGCCGTTCAATTCAGGATCATGCGATTTCACGAACGGCTAAAACCGCATCATGTCGAGAGGCAAGGCACGCTTTCGTGATTACGCCCGCGCGTATTTTCCGCGGCTGAAAAAGCGGTCCCTCTGGTCATCGCTGGCCTTGTCACGAACCGACGTGAGCGTGCCGACCTGTGCGAGCGCGCGCTTGACCGGCGTCACGCGCCGCGATCTTGTCCACCCACGTCTTCATCGGTCGGATATTGGCCCGGGTCGATGGCGAGCAACTCGAAATTGCGTAGCCACGGCGCACGCCGCGATATCGGCGATGGTGTAGTCGTTGCCGGCGACGTAAGGGCTGCGCTGTCAGCCGCTGTTCGTAGACATCGAACAGCTTGAGCACCTGCGTGCGATAGCGCTTGGCGCTGTAGTCGTTGCCGGGGCCGGCGAACTTGCTGAAATGCACGTGCTGGCCGCTCATCGGTCCGACATTGGCGACCTGCAAGATCACCCATCTGCAGCGTTTCGTAGCGGGCAACCGGCTCGTGCGGAATGAACTTGCCGGTCTTCTCGGCGAGATAGATCAGGATCGCACCCGACTCGATCACGGTGTAGGGCTTGCCGCCCGGCCCGTCGCTGTCGACGATTGCAGGTACCTTCAGCAGAGGGTTGATCGTTGGCGAATTCGGGTGTGAACTGCTCGCCGGCCCACACGTCCGACGGGCTTGATGTTGTAGGGCAGCCCGCATTCTTCCGAGCATGATGAAGACTCTTCTGCACGTTCGGGCTGGTCAGCGCGTAAAATCGATCATGAGGATTGTCTCTATATTGCGGCCGCGGACCGCGGCGGTTCTCTATAGGCGAACAAAGGCCGACTTGTCTCGGATTTTTGCAGTGGGGCTGACTAGAGGTTTTCGCTTCTGCGGCAGATCGTCGGCTGTCTGCGAGGGCGCCGCCGCCTTGCGGAGACAGGTGGGGCACAGGCAATCTCTCGATCCATGCCTTGGTCATCGGCAGCCGGTACGGTTCGGCGGCACACCAGCAATCAGTGCTGAGCCCGCATTCAAAAAGCGGTTCCGCAGCGCGCACAGGCAAAGCCGGCGAGGGTCGTTGCAGCTGCGACGATCATTCGGCGAGTCTGCGCGGGGCGCGATAGGCAAACGCAAGATTGTCATATGGCATAGCCGAATCAGTCGTATGGCGAGTGCACTGACATTGGCCTGGCTCATCGATTTCGTCGGCGCCTCAGGCGCCGTGCTTACCACGCTGTGCTGGCTGCCGCAGGCTATCGAAGGTCATCCGCAGAAGGAGACGCGCGCGCTACCGCTACCGGCGACGGTTGCATTCTCTGTCGGCGTCGTACTCTGGCTGGTCTATGGACTTGCGATCGGCGACTGGCCGTTGATCGGCTCAAACGCGGCAACACTCGCGCTGATGGCCCCCATCCTGGCGATGAAGCTGCGTTACGGTTAGCAGCGATCTCGTTCACGCTGCCATAAACCGCATCCATGTTGGCAGGCGTTCTTGTGGGGCTGCCGGTCCCAGATCAGGCAGAGATCGTGCTATATGACCTGGTGCAACGGAGGGGGTCATTTGTTGCAGTACCTACCGGAGCAGGTCCAAGGCGGGCTGTCGGCCACCCATCAATCGACTGCGGCAGATGGGCCCGTTCGATTGCTCTCTCTGTTTTGGCTGGCGTCGCCTACTATCTTGCAGCGCGGCTAGAGTCTCCTTCTGCTCACCGAGCCGGACGGCGTGGCCGTCTTCTGGCCCGCTTCCGGTGTTGCGGCCGGCGTCCTGATCGCGCTTCGGCCAGTTGCGCGATTGCCGGTCGCATGTCGGCGCAGCCGTTGCCACCGTTGTTGCCAATCTCATGGGCGACCGGGGTCTCATGAGCGCCATCGTGTTCGCGCTATGCAATGCGGGCGAAGCATTGGCGGCGGGGTGGCTGATTGAACGCTACTTTGGCTCGGGTTTCAGTCTCGACAGGCTAAGCCATGTGCTGGGACTGCTCACAGCAGCATTCTCGCGACCACGATCTCGGGAATCGGCGGCACAGCAGGATTTCTGTACTTCCATAACTCGACAGCGCCAATTCTATCCACTTGGCAGACACTGGTTTTGCGTCCGATGCGCTCGGCATCCTCACGGTTGCGCCGCTGATCATCCGAACTTGCTGCAACCGGGCGCGAACCGCCGTCGCGAACCGAACTCATCGAAGGCATCACAGCGCTCGTGGCATTGGCTGGATCGAGTGCGGCTGTCATTCCTCCTGCCGCCAGGGGCATTGGGGAATTGTCGTCCCCATCGCCCTGCTGTTCCCGCTACTGCTAGTGGCTTGCGGCGCGTTGCCGTCCCATTTTCGCAGCAGCGGCTGCATTCATCATCGCCTTTGCTTTGGTCTGGATGACGACCTTTGACATCTCGGCTACTTCGGCGAGATCCTTTCTCTCCTATGGAGCAACGCATCCTGGGCGCCCAGGCCAGCATCCTGGCTATCTCCCGCTCTGCGCGCTCGTTCTTGCGTCACTTTTGCGGAGCGGCGTCATCACGAGGCCGCTCTCTTTGAGGGGCAGGCGCGATTGCAGGAGGCACGCTGACAGCCGGAGGAGTGGTCGCTTTCAGAATGGGATGCCCTGACCACCGGCTCGCAGCGCAGCGACAATGCTGCGCAGGTCCTGGGTTCGACCCAAAAACAAAAATTTTCCGCGACAATTTCTGCGCGCGTTCATCCAGACGACCGCGGCCGATTCAAATCGCTCATTCGCTCTGTCAGCCCCGGAAAGGCCTTCCATACAAATGACATTTCGTTTGAGAGTCCGGATGGCCGCGAGATTTGGCCTCGGAGGAATCCTCGCGAGCAGAGTTCGATGCGGCGGACGTGTGCGTGCGTCTGAAGGGACTTACTGTCGACATTACAGAGCGCAAACTATCCGAGGAACGACAAGGCATGCTGATCGCGGAACTCGATCACCGCGTCGAAAACCTGCTCGCGAGAGTCGCAGGGATCAGCACCTATACGCGCCAGGGCAGCAATTCGATGGACCAATTTGTTGAAGTGCTCGACCGGCGCATTCAGTCCATGGCGAATGCCCACCACTTCTCAGCCAAAGCCGCTGGAACGGCGTCAACCTCGCCGATCTTGTTCACAATCAACTTGCGCCTTATGCGACGATCGCAAACACAATGATTGGTGGGCCGGATGTCACGCTCGCCCCGACGACGACCCAGGCCGTGGCAATGGCGCTTCATGAACCTCGTGACGAATGCCGTGAAATATGGATCCGCTATCGAGCCCGAATGGTCGTGTCGCGGAAATTGGGACCGCCAGAATGGCGACAATGCGGAAACGCGCGTCAAGATCGAATGGCGGGAAAGTGGTGGGCCACCCGTCGTCACACCATCCAGACTTCGGGTACGGCATCAGCCTGATCCGCGAACTGATCTCACGAACTCGGTGGAACGGTCGACCTCACCTTCCCATCCGACGGTGTGTTTTGCAGAATTGACGTGCCCGACCGAGCAGCAATGAGGGATCACTGCGCGCCAGCGACGGAGCGCAGGATCGCAATGAAGTCTTCCTCGCTGATGGGCTTTTCCAGGATGTGTGCTTTCGCGGGGACCATCGGGAGGTCGGAGTAGCCCGATGTCACGATGACGGGGACATCCAGGCCGATCAGTAGATCGATCAGGCCGTACGAGCGCTCACCCTGTCGAAGGTTGATGTCGATGACAGCAGCGTCCGGAACGTGTTCGGAAATAAGACGCTCGGCATCCGCCGTCGTCGCGACCGGTCCATCTACTTCCGCGTCGAAACTCCGCAGCAGACTCTTCAGGGCCATTCCGAGCTGCCAGGAATCCTCAACCAGAAGAACACGCATTCCCCTTCAGACTTGGCGATTCAGCCCCAGGTGTCTCGTCGCCGTTCATTGGGTCATCGGTTGTCCTGACGCAACGATTTTAGGCGCTGCCGCAGTAAAAACTGCAATTTCGTAAATATCGCACTACGCTTTCGAGATCGCAAACCTGTCTGCTTTGGGCAACGAGCGGATATCCGTCGCTCGTTGCTACTGCGGATCGCCGCCTCCGATATAGCCGCCTATCTTCCAGCCACCCGCATCCTTGACGTAACAGATCTGGTCGTTCCCGACCGGCGCAATCGGTCAACGGAGACAAAGCCGGCCTTTCCTGCCGGCGTGATGACGCGCAGGAACGTCGGAATGTTCGGCCCACCTTCGGGTACGATGTGCACGAAGGCGGCCGCGAGCTTTTCGATCACCGGCGCGCCATGCTGCGGCGCCGCGCGTACTTCGACATCGGCCGAAACCGGATAGCCCCATTCGCCCAAATCGGTCCTGGTGTCCTGCATCAGGCTGTCAAAGGCTTTGCCGTCGTAACTCGGATCCGCGGGCGCACATGCCGTGCCTTTACGGTTGGGTGACGATGAACCGGTTGGATCGTCGGCAAAACCCGCAAGCATGTCCCATCCGGCGCCATCCTTTGTTGTTCAACCGAGCGCGGCCGCGAGATTGTCGACGCCGGGTTTGCGCTTGTCGGCACGGTCACCGTTTTCGCGGTCCCAGAAGAATCCCCTGGCCAACAACGAGTTTCGCCAGTGGCACGATCTTTGCGCTGGGCCGCTTCGCCCATCTGCTTGCGAAGAGCCTCAAACAGCAGGATCGTTGATCGCCTGTGGCGGGTGACCGCGACGACTTTGTAGGTGGCGGGTTTAGCGGCTGGCTGCGGTTGGCCTCGCTGGTTTTGCGCAATTGCGGGAGGTGCGCCGACGATCAACAGTGCTGGGTGCGGAAGCCAGGACAACGGATGCGCATCGTATCGCTCCCGGCGAGCGTGGGTTCGCGCACAGGCGCGTGGCCCGAGGCCGCTGTTTCTCAAACATTAGCACGACCTCACTGCCGGCAAAAATTTTGCGGCCCCGGAGTGCGTGGTCAGGCCGGCGGGATCACAGAATAGGGGGCGCGCACGACAATTCGACAGAGCGGCGGGTTGGCTGGCGCAGCGCCGTGGAAGGCACAGTGGCGGCCCGTCTGCCCGCGAACCTCCAGGCGCTCTGGGCGCCGTTATCCAGCGTCCCGCGTGGTCACAACTCCCAGAGAACATTATGCTTTTCGGGCGTCGCCTTATCTCACACCTGATTTTGCTGTTGGTCGGCTCCAACGTGTTCATGACAACTGCCTGGTATTGGCACCTGCGTTACAAGGATGTGCCACTTTTTTATGTGATCTTTATCAGTTAGGGGCTGGCTTTCGTCGAGTACTGCCTTGCGGTGCCGGCCAATCGTTTCGGCAGCGCGGTCTACAACGCGCTGCACAACTAAAAACGATACAGGAGGTCGTCACGTTCGCGGTGTTTGCCGCGTTTTCGTACGTCTATTTGCGCGAACCAATCACGCTGAGTCAGGGCTTCGGCTTTGCGTTGATCGCAGCCGGCGCATTCTTTGTGTTTCACAGGTGGTGATTTTATTTTGCCGGCACGATGCGCAGGATGCGCCCCGACGAATTGTCTGTAAGCAGGTAGAGCGCCCCGTCCGGTCCCTGCCGTACGTCGCGGATGCGTTCGTGGAGATCTTTCAGAAGGCGCTTCTTCCTTCACAGCTTTTCGCCCTTGAGCTCGAGCCGCGATAGCAGCCCGAACTTCAACGCACCGTTGAAAAGGCTGCCTTTCCAGCCCGGAATGAGATCGCCGGTGTAAAAGCCATGCCGGACGGCGCGATCGAGGGCGTCCATGCGCCAGATTGATCGGTCACGCCGTCCATCGTCGCCTTGCCGTTGCCGACCGGTGTGCCGTCGTAGTTGACGCCGTAACTCACGCGCGGCCAGCCGTAGTTGCGACCCTCTCGATGATATTGATCTCGTCGCCGCCCATTGGGCCGTGCTCCTGCTCCCATAATTTTCCGTCAGCCGGGTTGAAGGCGAGCCCTTCGGCATTGCGCAGGCCAAAGGCCCAGATCTCGGGTAGGGCGTCTTGTTTGCCGATGAAGGGATTGTCCGCCGGCGCCGTGCCGTCGGGTCGTGAGGCGCACGATTTTGCCGATGTGATTGTCAAGCTTTTGCGCAAGTTCCTTCGGTGCAAAATGATCGCCCAGCGTGACGATTACAGATTTCCGTCGGGTGCCTGCGCCATGCGGCAGCCAATATTGGAGACCACGCGAGACGGGACCCTTTTGCCGGAAAATTACGGACGCAGCATCGAGCCGGGGTGTTTTCGCCTTCGATCAAGCGGGCGCGCAGAACGGCAATGTGGCTGCCGCCATCCGCCGGCTCGGCGTAGCAAACGAAGATCGTGTGCGTGCTGTCGAAGTCACGTGCGAGCAATACATCCATGAGCCCGGCCTGGCTTTGGGCGTAAACGCTTGGGACGTTCCCGAGTGCGGCGGACATTTGGCCGGTTCGCGTAACAATACGCATGCGTCCGGGCCGCTCGGTCACCAGCATGCGGCCATCGGGTAAAACGCGAGCGACCAGGATGCACCAGGCCGCTGGCGACAGTTTGAACGGACACGCTGCCTGCGGAACTGGGGAACGCCGGATCAGCCGCGGTTGCCAGACCGCTGGCGGTAAACACGGCGCCTAACGCCAGAACAAATCGCATTGCGGTCTCTATGGATGGCGCCGCAACTCTGCGACATCGCCGGGAGTTCCGATAGGCTTTGTCTAGCTGTGGCTATCTTTGTGGGGATGATGCGGCAGGGACAGGATGGTCAACCCGCCCATGCCAATAAACAAGAGGCCGAGTCACAAGTGCGACGACAAACAGGCCGCCTTCGTTGTCGATCACGTTGCCGGCGACGTCCGCACGGGCGATCCTGATCGAGACTACGGTTGCAGCGATGAGCGTGGAAGCAGCCAAAGCCAGGCTGGCAACGAGTTCGGCAAGCGCGACGGTACGGTGCTCGCTGCCGAGCCTCCGGTGAGCCGGAGGCGCAAAACCAGTAGATCTAACGTGCCTGCACATGGCGAAGCCTGAAATAACCGCTCGGGCAATGTTGGGGGATAACGCGGGAACCCGGCAACGGTTCGACCTGATTGGGGCGGAGCCGGTAACGAAGCGTGGCGTTTTCGTGGCGGCGCGGAATTCCAGCGTTATTGCGCTGCGGCAAGCTCCGGTTGCCAGTCCATGGAATGTAGCCCGGCCCGTCGGCCACGCGATCGAGCCAGGTCCGGATCGCCGGATAACGGCTGAGTTCGAAATCGGCCTGGTGAGCGACGTGGGCATAGGCATAGAGCGCGATGTCGGCGATCGTGAAGTGGTCCGCGACGAAATAGCGGTGGCGCATGAGGTGTGTTTCCATCACGCCGAGCGCGCGATAGCCATTTTCCGTCCAGTCCTCGAGCGCGTGGCTTTGCAATTCGCGGCCCGCCCTTGATCAGCGCGAGCCAGAAATAGGCAGCCGATATTGGGCTCCAGGCTGTGCTGCTCGAAGAACATCCATTGCAGCGCTTCGGCGCGCGCGATGCGATCCTCCGGCGCCAGCGTCGGAACCGCCGGCGACATACCAGAGGATGGCGTTCGACTCGGCGAGATGACGATCGGGAGCGACTCTCAAGCAGCGGCACCTGTCCGTTGGGGTTCTTGCCAAGAAATTCGGGCGTGGCTTTCACCTTTGAGAATGTCGACTTCGACCAGTCTGATACGGAATGCCAAGCCGGGCCAGCGCGAGGCGCGACCTTGTAGCTGCTTGCCGGAACGCTGCATCGAATAGAGCGTGTACATCTGAATGAGATCCGTTGTGCGATCTCTTCCCGAAAAACGGCACCTCGGATGAAATCCGAGGAAAGCGTTCGAAATCATGCGCCGACCCCGAAAGCGCCGGTGCCCGCGATAGGAGGTCGAAGTCCGGCAACTACGATCGGCCGGACGCCAATGCAGTGCAGGGAGAATAGAATCGCCCGCTGCACTGCAGCGACGAATACCTGGTCTCTACAGTGCAGCGAAACGCAGAATATTTACGCCCGCGGCCACGCGATGCGCGCGTGCGTATTCGATAAGCGCATCATCGTCGACCGGCTCGATCGGCGTGAAGTCGCGATGCGCGATCCATTCCGGGCGGGTCGGACTGCGTGATGTGGTTCGAGACCGCGCACAGGGTCAGATAGACGATGCGTGCGCGGATAGGGCGTGATGTTCGGCGCCGAGGCGTGCACCAGATTGCCGTGGAACATCAGCACCGACGCCCGGCTTTCCGGTCGGCGCGACGATGCCGACGCCATCCTCGACTCGAGCAGCGAGTCGCGTGACGGTATCCTTGTCGAGCGTCCACAGCGGGTAGGACGTCGTCGTCTAGTCATGCCCGGCCGCGAGCACGCCCTGCTTGTGGCTCGTGGAATCAAGCATCAGCGGGCCGTTGATCGGCATCACCTCGTCCAGGAATACCGCGATGTTCATTGCGCGCGCCTCGGGCATGCCGTCGTCGCGCGCCCAGGTGCCGTAATCCTGATGCCATTGCCAGACGTCGCCCTCGAAGGCGGCCTTGGCGTTGAGTCTTGAACTGATGGACGTAGACGCCCTCGCCGAACAGCTGCCGCAGCGGCTCGATCAGCCGAGGATGCCGCGCGAGCAGGCCGAAGGCCTCGCTGAAAGTATGTGCCGCAAAGGCGGTCCGCGGCGCGCCAGTTTTCTCCCGCCAGACTTCCTGGCGGTCAAGTTTAAGAATGCTCTCTGCTTCCGCGCGTAGCAGCGCGATCTCATTCTCGGAAAAGCAATTGGGGAAGAAAACGTAACCTTCGTCGTCGAAGGCTTTTAGCTGCCCGGCCGAAAGCTCCTATAGCGCGCTCCCTTAAGCGTTGCAGCCGTTAACCGGCTCTGGGCGCCTATACTATCCCCGCGCGCGCGGGAAAGCTACCGGCAGCAGCGACGCGGACTGCGGTAGGCGCGAGCTCGCCCTTGCTGCGGTGGCCGGTATTGCAGCTATCACCTGCAGCGATTGAACCAATCGAATTTCTTCAACAATTAGCTACTGCTGTTGGACTCGGCAGCCCGCATTACGACAGGGTGCCGCACGAGGTGCGGTATTGGAGGATTTCAATGGCCTTTCTTGCGGACCAGCTCAAGCGCATCAAGCCGTCGGCGACCATCGCCGTGACGGACAAGGCGCGCGCGCTCAAATTGGCCGGCCGCAACGTGATCGGGCTCGGCGCCGGCGAGCCCGACTTCGACACGCCCGACAACATCAAGCAGGCGGCGATCAAGGCGATCGAGAGCGGCAAGGCCTCGAAATACACCGCACGTCGACGGCATCGCCGAAGCTCAAGGCCGCGATCGTCGCGCAAGTTCAAGCGCGAGAACGGCCTCGACTACAAGCCGAGCCAGATCATCGTTGGCACCGGCGGCAAGCAGGTGCTCTACAACGCGCTTGTGGCGACGCTGAACCCCGGCGACGAGGTGATCATCCCGGCGCCCTATTGGGTGAGCTATCCCGACATGGTGCTGCTCGCCGGCGGCGAGCCGGTCGAGGTCGTCGACCACGCATGGCGAGCGGCTTCAAGATGACAGCCGCAGGCAGCTCGAGCGTGCGATCACGCCGAAGACCAAGTGGGTGCTGTTCAACTCGCCGTCGAACCCGACCGGCGCGGCCTATACGCGCGCCGAGCTCAAGGCGCTCACCGACGTGCTGGTGCAGCATCCGCACGTACTGCGTGATGACCGACGACATGTACGAGCATCTCGTCTACGACGACTTCGTGTTCTACGACGCCGGCGCAGGTCGAGCCGTCGCTCTATCGCGCGCACGCTGACCGTCAACGGCGTGCTCGAAGGCCTACTGCATGACCGGCTGGCGCATCGGCTATGCCGGCGGACCGGAGCCGCTGATCAAGGCGATGGCGATGATCCAGTCGCAGTCGACCTCGAACCCGGCGGCGGTGTCGCAATGGGCTGCGGTGGAGGCGCTCGAACGGACCGCAGGACTTCATCGCCAAGCACAACAAGATCTTCAAGGAGCGCCGCGATCTCGTGCGTGTCGATGCTCAACCAGGCGAACGGCATCAAGTGCCCGACGCCGGAGGGCGCCTTCTATGTCTATCCGTCCTGCGCCGGCACGATGGGCAAGACCGCGCCCGACCGGCAAGAAGCTCGCGACCGACGAGGATTTCGTCACCGAGCTGCTCGAAGCCGAAGGCGTCGCGGTGGTGCAGGGCACGCGCGTTCGGGCTCGGCCCGGCATTCCGCATTTCCTACGCGACCAAGACCGAAGACCTGGAAGAAGCCTGCCGCCGCATCCAGCGCTTCTGCGGAAATATGAAGTAAGCCCTCTTATTTCGGTCGTCTGCGAGGGCTTTGGTCGAGTCCATATTCACTTTCCCTTATGCATGAGCCCGCTAATCTGCGGGCATGATTCTGCTTTAGGGTTGCGCTAGTCGTTTGCGTGTCGCCGTTGTCGCATGGCCGGCAGCCGCGCAGGAGCGCGTCGCTATCGGCACGCAACGCCTGACCGACAACGGCGCGCTGTTTTTGGCGGCGTCGCAAGGCTACTTCAAGGCCGAGGGCATCGACCTCGCCATGACCGCCTACGAGACCGATCAAAGCGTGGCGGAAACACTCTGCCGCGGGTGCGACTGACTTCGGTCTCGCCGGGTTCACGCCCACAGCATTCAACGCTGCCGGCAAGGGTCTGATAAAGGCGATAGCGGCGCAGGCGCGCGAGAAGCGCAACTATGAAGGGACGGAAATCGTCGCATCCAATGTGGGGTTCAACAGGGGCCTGCATAAATTCGAGGACATCGCCAACAAGACAATCGCGATCAGCGCGCTTGGCCCGGTCCCTCGCTACTCAGCTGGAACAGATCGCCCGCGTCAAGCATGTCGACGTCAGCCGCATCACCGTCAAAGTCAATGCGAACGCTCGATGCTGTGGCAGCGCGCTGTCGGCACGAACCAGGTCGATGCCGCGATCATGCCGGCGCCGCATGCGCGTGAATTGTTGGCTGCAAATCAGGCCAAACTGGTGGGTTGGTATTCGGAGCTGGATGAGCAGCAGTTTGGCGCCCTGTTCGTTTCAACGAAAAATGATCGAGACTCGGCGCGCGCGTCGTCGAAAAATTCATTCGTGCCTATCGCCGCTGGCACCACCGACTACGCCGCAGCGCTTCTGCGCAAGGATCGCAATTCCAAAGAACATCGGACACCAGATCGCAGTGAAGCGGCGACAACAATAGCGCGCTACGTCTACCCTGACCGCGGCGACAGCGGTGCGGCTGCAGTTGAAGCAGCCGCGTATTTTATCGAGCCGCAGGGGGGGCTCGATGTTACCGATATCGAGCGACAGATCGCCTGGTACAAGGCGCAGGGTCTGATCGACAAAAGCGTGAATGCGCGCGAGGTCGTTGACCCGGAGTTTCATCAAATAGATTTTCTGGTTTCCACGAATCTCCGCCCTTGCCAGCTTCCCGCAGCCTGAGACGATAATGTGACAGGGCCGGGAAACCAGGTCCGACCTCCCGGCCGGCAAGGGAGGCAATTATGGGACAAAACGGTCCTGGTCCCAATGGCACAAGGAATTTGGGTCCCCGGTGCATTGCACTGGTGGGCCCATTCCAAAGCGGCAAAACCACACTTCTCGAAGCGCATCCTCGCGCGCACCGGTGCGATCCAGCGCCAGGGCACCGTCGACGCCGGCACCACGGTCGGCGACGCTCAGCAAGGAGGCGCGCCACCACAAGATGAGCGTCGAAGCCACCGTCGCCACCACCAATTTCATGGGCGACAGCTACACGTTCGTCGATTGCCCCGGCTCGATCGAATTCATCCAGGACATGCGCAGCGGTGCTGCCGGCGGTCGACGCCGCGGTCGTGGTTTGCGAGGCGGACGAGAAGAAGAGTACCGCAGCTGCAGCTGATCCTGCGCGAGCTCGAAGACCAGAACATTCCGCACTTCCTGTTCCTCAACAAGATCGACAAGGCCGACAAGCGCGTCCGCGAAACGCATGCAAGCTGCTGCAGCCGGCGTCGCGCGTGCCGCTGCTGTTGCGCCAGATCCCGATCTGGAACGGACGACATCGTTTCAGGCTTCGTCGATCTCGCGCTCGAGCGCGCCCTATGTCTACAAGGAGCACGCGCCGTCGGAGATCATCGAGCTCGAGGGCGAGAACCTCGATCGCGAGAAAGAAGCGCGCTTCACCATGCTGGAGACGCTGGCCGATCACGACGACGAGCTGATGGAGCAACTGCTCGACGACATCGAGCCGCCGCGCGACAAGGTGTTCGACGATCTCGCCAAGGAATTGCGCGACGGCATCGTCTGTCCGGTGCTGATCGGCGTCGCTACCCGCACCAACGGCGTGCTGCGGCTGATGAAGGCGCTTGCGGCATGAGATCGCCGGGCGTCAGCCGAAACGGCGCAGCGGCTCGGCGTCAAAGCCGGCAACGAGAGCAGTGGCACTGCGTGCTGAAGACTTTCCATACCACGCACGGCGGCAAGATGTCGGTCGCCCGCTTGCTCAGCGGCCAGGCCGGCGACGGCACAACGCTTGCGAGTCACGCCGGAGCCGATGCCGGACGCGTGTCCGGGGTGTTCAAGCTCATGGGCCAGCATTTCGAGAAACGCGGGCAGGCCGCGGTCGGCGAGACGGTCGCACTCGGCAAACTCGACACACGCCAAGACCGGCGACACGCTGTCGTCCGGCAAGCAGGCGCGCGCCGCGCTCGTGCAAGGCAAGGCCCTATGCGCCGGTGCTCGCGATCGCGGTGCAGCGCCAAGGAGCGCAAGGACGACGTCAAGCTCGGCCCGGCTTTCACCAAGCTGACCGAGGAAGACCCGTCGCTCAGTGTGGTGCACAATGCCGAAAGCCACGAGGTGGTGATCTGGGGCCAGGGCGAAATGCACCTGCGCGTGGCAGCCGAGCACCTTGCCGATCGCTTCATGGTGCCGGTGTCGACGCGGCCGCCGTTCGGTCGGCTATCGCGAGACCATTCGCAAGCAGGTCATCCAGCGCGGCCGGCACAAGAAGCAATCCGGCGGCCACGGCCAGTTCGGCGACGTCGTGCTGGAGATGAAGCCGCTGCCGCGCGGCTCGGGCTTCAAGTTCGAGGATCGCATCACCGGCGGTGTCGTTGCCGCGCAACTACATCCCGGCCGTGGAGGAAGGGCGTGATCGACGCGCTCAAGCACGGACCGCTCGGGTTTCCCGGTGGTCGATATGTCTGTTGCGTTGATCGACGGTTCCTACCACACGGTGGACTCCTCGGATCATGGCGTTCCGGACCGCCGGGCGCATCGGCATCGTGGAGGGCTTGCCGCAATGCCAGCCGGTGCTGCTCGAGCCGATCCACCTGGTCGAGATCGTCTGTCCGAGCGATGCGACCGCTAAGATGAACGCCATCCTGTCCGGGCGGCGCGGGCAGATTCTCGGCTTCGATACCCGCGAAGGCTGGGACGGATGGGACACCGTGCGCGCGCAGATGCCAGAGGCAGAGATCGGCGATCTCATCATCGAGGTGCGTTCAGCCACCGCCGGCGTCGGTTCATTCGTCTTCAAGTTCGACCACATGGCAGAGCTGACAGGCCGCACGGCGGATCAAATCATCGCGGCCAGGCGCGCAGCGGAATAAAGGCTGCGTTAAAAGGACCGGTTCTCGCCCGTATTTTGGGGGCGACGGCGACAATTTTCGCCATTCCGGTAAGCAGATACAAAGCAGGTTTACCGTCAGCGCCTTGCCGTTAACCGCGCGGCCGCTGTGATCTCGCAAGATCGATGTCACTGCGTTTGAGGCACGGCGTTTTGCGTGCGGAATGGCGGACATGCTGGACGGACTACGCAATCTGTTCTCTTCGCAAGGGGTGCCCTATGCGGACCCGAAAGCATCAATTCCGCTCGGTGCGGTGCTCAAACACGACTGGTTTGAGCTCTGGTATCAGCCCAAGATCGAGTTGAAATCGCTGCATCTTGTCGGTGCCGAGGCACTGGTGCGCGCGCGTCATCCGACTCGCGGTATCGTTTCGCCGGCCCTGTTTCTGCCCGGCGCCAGCGAAGACGAGATGCATGCGCTCACCGAGCGCGTAATTCTCACAGCGCTCGGCGATTGGGAAGCCTTTGCGCAATACGGCGTATCGATCAAACTCGCCGTCAACGTGCCGGTGTCGGCGCTGGTCAAGCTTCCAATGACCCAGATATTGCGCGACTCCACCCGAGCGCGGCGAACTGGCCGGGACTGACGCTGGAAGTGACCGAGGACCAGATCCTCGAATGATCTCGATCTTGCGAGAGATGTTGCCGAGGCCTTGCGCGAACTCAAATGCGACCTCGCGGTGGACGATTTCGGTGCCGGCTATTCTTCGCTTGCGCGTCTGAAACAATTGCCGTTCAGCGAACTAAAGATCGATCGCAGTTATGTGGCGAACTGTCAGCGAAGACCAATTCAATGCTGGTCTGTGCGAGACCGATCGTTGAGCTCGGGGCGCCGGTTCGGTCTCAGAACGGTGGCCGAGGGCATCGAAACAAGTCACGAAAGCCACAAGCTGCAATCGATCGGCTGTCAGGTTGGGCAAGGCTATCTGTTTGCCAAACCAATGCCGAAGTAGCACTCGTTGGCCATCTACGCAGCCGCATGAACGGCAGCTCCGCGACCAATGGCCTGGATAGACAGCGCGCGATGGGTTAGTCGCTTCGGACGTCCTGCGCGGGTGAGACTGGGCGACTGCGGCGGCTGCTGTCTCAGAAGCGTGACTTGCCAGTGATCACCGAGCGCCGTACTTATTTTCCGAGCGATTCGGGAGGATCCGCGCCATGAACGTTATTCGCCGCCGCGGCTGGGAAATTTCCGATCGCCTGGCCGCGCCGGAACATCTGGTGTTCAGCCGCCGCAGGTTTCTGGCCGGCGGTGCGAGTGCGCTTGCTTGATGGCGCCACACGCCGCAAGCGCCCAGCGCATTCCGACGTTGGCAAGATACCTGACCCTAGCGCCGACCTTTATCCGGCGAAGCGCAACGAGAAATACGCGCTCGATCGTGCGATCACCGATGAGAAGATCAACGGCAACTACAATAATTTCTATGAATTCGGCACGTCGAAAACGGTCGCCGCTGCCGCGCAGGCGCTGCCGATCCGGCCGTGGACAGTGAAGATTGACGGCATGGTGGAAAAGCCGATGGAAGTCGGCATCGATGATCTGATCCGTAAGCTGACGCTCGAAGAGCGCACCTACCGTCACCGTTGCGTTGAAGCATGGGGCATGGCGATCGCCTGGACGGGTTTCCCGTTCGCCAAGCTGGTTGATTTCGCCCGCCCGCTTGGCTCTGCCAAAGTATGTGCGAATGGAAACCTTCATGGACCCGAAGGTGGCGCCGGGTCAGCGGCAGCCCTGGTATCCCGTGGCCTTATGTCGAGGGCGTCACCATGGCAGAGGCGACCAACGAGCTCGCGTTCCTCGTCACCGGTGCCTACGGGCATCCACTCGCCCGGCAGCATGGTGCGCCGTTGCGTCTCGCGCTGCCCTGGAAATACGGCTTCAAGTCGATCAAGTCGATCGTGCGCTTCAGCTTCACGGATCAACGTCCGAAGGGCATGTGGGAAGCGCTGCAGCCGTGCAGAGTACGGCTTCTGGGCCAACGTCAATCCGCAAGTGCCGCATCCGCGCTGGAGCCAGGCGACGCGAGGAGATCATCGGGACTGGCGAGCGGCGACCGACGCTCCTTTTCAATGGTTACGGCGACTATGTCGCCGGCCTCTACAACGGCATGGACAACGAACGCCTCTGGGCGTGAAGCGCTGCTATACGGCGGCGACGGGCGAGGGTATTGTGCCTCCACGGAAGAACCTGTGGAGGCTTCCATGTCCAGCCAACAGTCCGGCATTCAAGATATTCAAGGTCTTCAACGTGCGGCTACCGCTGCGCTGCACGAGCATTGGGTTCTCTTCTTGTCGAAGGCGTTGTGCTGCTGGTGCTGGGCGCAACCGCCGTTGTCCTGCCGCCAATCGCTACATTGGCGGTCACCATCCTGCTGGGCTGGCTGTTTCTGGTCAGTGGCATCCTTGGCCTGATCACAACATTTTGGATGCGGCACGCGCCAGGTTTCTGGTGGTCGCTCTTGTCGGCGGTGCTCGGCATCGTTGTCGGCGCGGTCCTGCTGGCATCGCCGCTGACAGGCGCATTCTCGCTGACGCTGGTCCTGGTCGCTTTTTTCCTCGTCGAGGGCGCTGTCTCGATCATGTTCGCGCTTGATCACAAACGAGAACTGTCCGGTCAGTGGGGCTGGATGCTGGTCAGCGGCATCATCGATCTGGGGCTGGCCATAATGATATTTGCCGGACTGCCAAGCACGGCGGCGTGGGCCGTCGGGCTTCTGGTCGGCATCAATATGATATTTGGCGGCTCGCGCACTGATCGCGATGGCGCTGCACGCACGGACAGCGAAGTAACGTCTCTTAAGTCTCCGCTTCGCCGGCTTCCACCTTCGGCCAGCTTGGTGCGCCAGATCCGCCCGCTTGAGCACGAATGCATATGCCGCGAGCGCCAGCAGGCTGATGCTGACCAGCATCAGGCCGAGCGAAATCGGGCGGCTGAAGAATATAAAATAGTTGCCGTTCGACATGATCAGCGATTGGCGCAGGCTCATGCTCCAGGATCGGCGCGATCACCAGCCCGAGCACCAGCGGCGCCGGGTCGAAATCGAACTTGCGCAGCGCGTAGCCGAGCACGCCCATGATCAGCATGATCCAGACGTCGACGATCGAGTTGTTCACCGTCGTAGACGCCGATGATGCAGAACATGATGATCAGCGGATAGAGATAGGCGTAGGGAATGCGCAGCACGGTCACGAACACGCTGACCAGCGGCAGGTTGAGCACCAGCAGCATGAGGTTGCCGACATACATCGAGGCGACGAAGCCCCAGAACACGTCCGGATGCTCGTTGACCAGCGTCGGCCCGACCGAAACGCCGTGAATCATCAGGGCGCCGATCAGCACGGCGGTGATCGGGCTGGTCGGAATGCCGAGCGCGAGCAGCGGCACGAAGGCGCCGGTCGAGGCAGCATTGTTGGCGGTTTCAGGTCCGGCGACGCCGGCGACCGCGCCCTTGCCGAATTCCTCCGGGATGCTTCGAGACCCGCTTTTCGACCGCGTAGGAGAGGAAGCTCGAAATGACGTGCGCGGAGCCCGGAATAATGCCGATGATGAAATCCAAGCACCGTGCCGCGCGTGATCGGCATGGCGGACTCGCGTCCATTCCTTGCGGGTCGGCAACAGGTCGCGCAAACGCGGACTGATGATGTCCTTTACCGCGCTGGCACTCGGGGTCGACAGGATTTCGCCGAGGCCGAACAGTCCGACCGCGACCGGCACGATGCCGATGCCGTCGCCCAGCTCGGCGAGATCGAAACTGTAGCGGAAATGGCCGGTCATGTTGTCGATGCCGATCATGCCGAGCAGCAGGCCGAGGCACGCCATCAGCAAGGTCCGGATCAGCGACGATCGACGACATGTAAGCGAGGAAGATCAGGCCCAGGACGAGCAGCGCGGTGTATTCCGGCGGCCCGAACCGCAGCGCGATGCGTTGCGAGCGGTGGTGCGACCGACGGTCAGCACCAGAACGCCGAACGTCCCGCCGATCCAGGAGCCGACCGCCGCGATGCAGAGCGCCGCGCCGGCGCGGCCCTTCTTGCGCCATGGCGTAGCCGTCGATGCAGGTCATCACCGATGACGCTTCGCCCGGAATGCGCATCAGGATCGAGGTGGTCGAGCCGCCATACTGCGAGCCGTAATAGATGCCGGCGAGCATGATGATCGCCTGCGTGGCGTTGAGACCGAAGGTCACCGGCAAGCAGGATGGAGATGCCGGCAAGCGGCCCGATGCCCGGCAGTACGCCGACGAGCGTGCCGACCAGGCAGCCGAGAAACGCGTACCAGACGTTTGCTGGCTGAAGGGCGACGGAAAAGCCGTGATGCAAGGCTGTGAAGGGTGGTTTCCACGACGTCCTAGAATCCGAACGGGCCTGTTTCGAGCGGCGTCTTGAGGACGTAGACAAACAGAACATAAGTCGTCCACGACGACGCTGAGGCTGTAAATAGCCGCGGGCAGGAGTGGGCGTCGCTCGATGATCGCGAGCAGCGCGAAAATCAGCAGCACGTTGGTGGTGAGGAATCCAAGCGGTTCGAACAGCGCAATCGCCTGCGGCTGTGATTGCGACGACCAGAGCGGAGTGCTTGGCGTCGCTCCATGAGAGCGTCGCGAATGCTTTGCTTTCGCTTGCAGCGCAGCGCCAGCACGAGCCCGAAGAAGATTGTCAGGCCTGCAACGATCTTCGGCATAGAAGCCGAGCCCGGCATGTGAACAGCGTCGCCGATCGGCAAATCGCCGCTGAGTGCGATCACCAGCAGGCCGAAGCCGACGAAAAAAGCGCCTGCGATATGATCAGCGCGCAGGATCATATGGTTATCCTCATCATCCCTTGTACGCGGCCGATGGCGTTGATGGCGTCTTCCTGGCGTTTGGCGTCTGCGGCCCAGAACTTTATGAATTCGGGCTGATCCATATAGGCGAGTTCCTGGCCGAGATTCTCGAGCGTGTCGACGTAAACTGCTTGCTGTGGGCAGCCTTGTTGAGATCCCTCGCGAAGGGTATTGATGATCGGCGCCGGCGTACCCTTGGGCGTGAAAAATCCCTACCCAAAAATAATATTCGAGGTCGTAGCCCAGCTCCTTGAAGGTCGGGACGTCAGGCAGCGATTTCGCGCGCTTGGCGCTCGATACCGCCAGCGCATTCACCTTCCCGGCGCGAATATGCGGCAGTGCGATCGATGTCGGCGACATGAAGAAATTGACATTGCCGCCCAGTACGGCGGTAACGGCGGGACCGCCGCCGTTGGTCGGCAGATGCCGCATCTGCAGATCGCCGGCCGACTTGGCGAACAGCACAGTCGGAATGTGCGACGCGCCGTAGAGACCCGACGAACTGTAGATCAGCTTGTCCGGATTGGCTTTGCATCGGCGACCAGGTCTTTCAGCGCTTTGTACGGCAGATCCTTGTTGACGATCATCACGATCGGATCAGCAACGATGCGGGCGAGCGGGATGAAATCGGCATTGGTGAATTTCGGCTGTGCGGCCGAACAATTTATCGACTGCCGCGAAGCCGGAAATCGACACGATGTGGGTGAGCAGCGTGTAGCCGTCGGGCTTGGCGGCGGCGACATATTGCGCGCCGACTGCGCCAGCCGCTCCGGCCTTGTTTTCGAGCACGACTGGTTGCTTGAAAACGGCCTCAAGCGCGGCGTCCAGCGGACGGGTTATGGTATCGCTGACGCCGCCAGGCGGAAACGGACTGACCATCGTAATGGCCCGCGAAGGATAAGCGTCTTGCGCAATTGCTGGACCGAGCTAGCAAGCGTGGCGGCCGTCGCGGCCGTACCGACGACGAAACTGCGGCGATCCATTTTTGCTCCTCCTCCGTTGCTGATGCCGGTTAAGCCCGGCCTATCATTCAAGCGAGCGGTTGCTCATCCTTGCACACGACCGATCGACTTCACTGCTTCGTCGGACCGCGTGCCGTCGATGTCCCAGAATTTCGGAAAGTCGGGACCGTCGAGATAAGCAGGCTCCAGCCCGGCATTGGCGATGCGACGGTCTTGAACTGATCGGAATGTGACGGCCTTGTCGATCGCGTGCGCGCAAGGTCGGCACGATTGGCGGCGGTGTCGCTTTCGGGCGCGAAGATGCCGACCCAAAGATAATATTCGACGTCATAGCCGAGTTCTTTGAGTGTCGGCACGTCGGGCAATTGCTCTCGAACGCGTCGCGCCGAACGACGGCCAGCGGGCGCAGTTTGCCGGCCTTGATATGCTGGAAGCGTCGCGGACACCGATCTGCGCGTGCATCTGGGCGTTGTTGCCGAGGATGGCGGTAATGGCCGGTCCGCCGCCGTTGGTCGGCAGGTGGCGCAGCTTCGAGTATGCCGGTCGCCTTCTCGAGACAGCGCGAGCGGCAGATGGGTCGCGCCGTAGAGCCCGCCCGAACTGTAGACGATCGCTGTCCGGACGCTTTTTGGCGTCGTCGATGAACTCCTTCAGCGTTTTGTAGGGCTGCTGATCGTTGACCAGCAGCAGCACCGGATCGGCGATCAGCCGCGCCAGCGGAATGAAATCGGCGCGCGTGGTTTTCGCGGTGCCGCCCGAACAGCTTGTCGACCTCCGCGTAACCGGAGATGCCGGTGTTGTGCGACAGCAAGCGTGTAGCCGTCCGGCTTGGCGCTGGCGGCGACCTGCGCGCCGACCTGTCCGGCGGCGCCGGCCTTGGTCTCGACGACCACCGGCTGCTTGAGGATCGGCTCCAGCGCCGCGGCCAACGGCCGCGTCACGATGTCGTTGACGCCGCCGGGCGGAAACGCGTTGATGATCGTGATCGCGCGCGAAGGAAAGCCTCTTGCGCGAATGCGGGGCCAGCCGCGACGAGTGCGCGCCGTGCCGATCGACAAAACTACGGCGATCCATCGATCGTACCTCCGGAAATTCGAAGCGATCGTTGCGCAGGCTGCGTCAGCCCTGAACGCGGCCGATCGCATTGCACCGCTGCCTCGACCCGCTTGGCGTCCTCGTCCCAGAATTTCGCGAACGCTGGTCTGATCGAGAAACGCGACCTCATCGCCGATATTGTTGATGGCGGTCTTGAACTGGTCGCCGGTCGCCGCCTTCTTGATGTGCGTCGCCCAGCACTTTGACGATCGGTGCCGGCGTACTTTTCGGCGCGAACACGCCGACCCAGAGCGAGAACTCGACGTCGTAGCCGAGCTCTTTCAGCGTCGGCACGTCCGGCATCGACGCCGCACGCTGTGGGCTGAAGCAGGCGAGCGCACGCAGCTTGCCGGCCTTGATCTGACCGCTTGCGGCGGCGATCGCCGACACCAGCACCTGCGAATTGTTGCCGAGGAGCGCGGTGAGCGCCGGACCACCGCCATTGGTCGGCAGGTGCTTCATCTGGATGCCGGCGGCCTGCATGAACAGCGCGCGTCGGCAAATGCAGCGCGCCGTACAGGCCCGACGAGCTGAAAATCAGCTTGTCGGGATTGGTCTTGGCATCGTCGACCAGTTCCTTGACGCTCTTGTATGGCTGCTGATCGTTGACCAGCAGAACCATAGGGCCGGACGTCAGCCGCGCGATCGGAATGAAGTCGGCGCGCGTGAATTTCGGCGCGGACGATCGAACAGTTTGTCGACCTCGGCAAAGCCGGAGATCGACGACAATGTGGATGAGCAGCGTGTAGCCGTCCGGCTTTGGCTGTAGGCGGCGACCTGGCCGCCGACCTGCCCGGCCGCGCCGGCCTTGGTCTCGACAATACAGGGTTGCTTGAGAATCGGCTCGAGCATCGCGGTGAGCGGCCGGCCGACGACGTCGGCAGCGCCGCCCGGCGGGAACGGGTTGATGAAAGTAATGGCGTGGGACGGATAGGCGTCCTCGCGCGAAAGCGGGCCGCACGGCAAGGGCCGCGGCCGCGGCGGCGCTACCGGCGACAAAATGGCGTCTGTCCACGTGAGTCCTCCCTGGAAGTGCTTGTTTTGCCGGGTACTTGGTCCGGCCTTTTCGTTGGGCGGGATGCTATCGCCCGGCGCGGTGGGCAATCAAGCATCAATGATTGCCACAGCCCTCGTCCAGCCGGCGGAGCCGCCGCGCACTTTCACCGGGAAAGCAGCTTACCGTGAAGCCTTTGACGGGCAGCGCCTCGAGATTGTGCAGCTTCTCGATGTGGCAATAGCCGATGTCGCGGCCGGCACGATGGCCCTTCCCAGATCAGCGACGCGTCGTGCGGTTTCGGCGTATTTACTCATTGTGTAGATGAAACGGCGCGTCCCAGCTCCAGCCGTCGGTGCCCGTCGACGCGTACGCCGCGCTCGAGCAAATAGAGCGTGGCCTCGCGCCCCATGCCGCAACCTTTCGCGACGTAGTCGGGGCGCCCGTAGGCGGCACCGGCGCTGGTGTTCACGACGACGATCTCGAGTGGTGAGAGCGTGTGGCCGATGCGCTTGAGCTCGGCTTCGACATCGTTGGCGGTCGCTACATAGCCGTCAGGGAAGTGCCGGAAGTCAAGCTTCACGCCGGGCTGGAAACACCAGTCCAGCGGCACCTCATCGATGGTAATGGCGCGCTTGCCGTGATCCATCGTGGAAGCGAAATGCCACGGCGCATCGAGATGGGTCGTGCAGTGTGTCGACAAGCGAACCCATTCGAAGCCCCAGCCCTCGCCGTCCGGCAGTTCTTCTTTCTTCAATCCCGGGAAAAATTTGAGGATGTCGGCAGCAGTAGCCTGATGATCGAGATACTCGATCTTCGGACCGTAGCCCGGTGGGTCGGCTGCCACATCGTTCTCGAGTGGAACCGAAATGTCGATCAGTTTACGCGCCATGATTTTATTTCTCCGTCATCCGCGGTCTTGTACCGGGCATCAACGTCATTACTGTTGCTTCGCATCATTCAAGATGCCGATGGCCGGGACAAGCCCGGCCATGACGAAAGAGGGAGAGAGATATGCCTGCTTACTGGGTTGCGCGTTCCAAGGTCAACGACCCTGTCGAATATAAAAATATACCGACCTGGTGCCCGCCATCATCGCCAAGTTTGGCGGAAAGGTTCTCGCCCGGGGCGGACGTTTTCAGATCATGGAAGGTCCGGATAAATTCCATCGCTTCATCGTGATCGAATTCCCGACCCTGGAGCAGGGCGTCGCATGTTTCACATCGCCGGAATACGACAAAGCCGCCGCCTTCCGGCGCGGTGGCGCGGAGAAGTCGAAACGATCATGGTCGAAGGCGTGTGATCCTCCATCGGCAAACGCGGCTACTGGTGTGGGCAGGCCGGTTGGGCTAAAAATTCGTCCAACAACAAAATTTGGAGGAGACATGTTGCAACATCTGAAATGGCGGATTTTGCCGGCCTCGTGGTGCTCGGTGCTTGCCGCAATGATGGCGATGCCAGCCACCGCTCAGGACAAACAGCCGATCAAGATCGGTTTCGGCATTGCAGAAACCGGTCCGCTCGGCCCGAACGGCAAGTCCGCGCTGTTGGCGATGGAAATCTGGGTTGAGGAAACGAACGCCAAAGGCGGGTTGCTCAGGTCGGCCAGTGCAACTCATCCACTACGATGATCAAAGCAATCCATCGACGGTCCCGGGCATCTACACCAAACTGCTCGACGTCGACAAAGTCGATGTGATTGTTGGCGGCTATGGCACCAACATGCTGGCGCCGGCCATGCCGATCGTCATGCAGCGCAAGAAAGCGTTCCTTGGTCTCTATGGCCTGGGCGTCAACACCGATTTCAAATACGACCGCTACTTCGCCATGATCCCATCGGGCCCGGAGCCGAAGACCTCTTTCACCAAGGGCTTCTTCGACACGGCCATGGAACAAAATCCGAAGCTGACGACTGTCGCCATCGTGGCGGCCGACGCGGAATTTTCGATTTCGACCAGCATGTCGGTACCGGCCGCGAACCGAGCGCGTACCTCGCGGAAGGCTCGCGCGCGCGCCTGAGCCGCCACCCGGTCGAGGATCACCCGGGCGAGATCGCGTTCGTCCTTCCCCCAGGCGGCGTTTCGCGCCGCCACCAGATCTGCCTGCGAACGCAGAATGATGCCGTCTTCCACGACTTTCAGACCATTGGCCGCGAGGGTTGCGCCGCTTGTCGTGATGTCGACGATCATCTCGGCTGGTGCCGCCGCAGGCGCTCCTTCAGTCGCGCCCGAGCTTTCCACGATCCGATAGTCGATGACTCCGTGCGAGGAGAAGAAGTCGCGCGTCAAATTGATGTACTTGGTCGCGACCCGCATCTTGCGGTCATGGTGATGACGGAATGCGGTGGCGACGTCGTCTACATCGGCCATCGTGCGAACGTCGATCCAGGCTTGCGGCACGGCGACCACGACATTGGCGAAGCCGAAGCCAAGTCCCTCGATAAGTACGACCCGCCTGTCGAGCGTCGGGGATCATCTCACGGACGAGATCTTCACCGGTGACCCCGAGATGGACCGCTCCCGCCGCGAGCTGGGCTCGTGATTTCGGATGCCGACAAATATGCGACTTCGACATTGTCGAGACCGGTGACGGCGCCGCGATAGTCGCGCGCGCCACGCGGCTTGATCAACGGCAATCCCGCGCGCATGAAGAAAGCTTCCGCATTCTCCTGCAGGCGGCCCTTGGCTGGGACGGCGAGGATCAAAGGTCCGCTCACGGCCCGTCCCCGTAAATTGCCAGTCTTTCGATCCAGACCGCGAATCCGACAGCGGGAATGGGATTGGGTGCGCCAAGCCGTGCGAGCAAGTCATCATAGCGACCACCCGGCAACAAGCGGGTCACCGGTGCGCTTGGGATCGGTCAGTTCGAAGACCAGGCCGGTGTAGTAGTCGAATCCCCGGCCGAAGGCAGTGGAGAAGCGCACACGTTTGACATCGATGCCGCGCGCTTCCAGAAATCCGGTCCGACTTTCGAACTGGTCGAGCGCGGGCGCGAGTGCGGGCGTCATTTTGGCATCGTTCGCCAGCGCGCGCAGTGTTGCGGCGGCCTCGTCGGGATTGCCCTCAATCGCGAGAAAGCGCTCGATGAGGTCTCGCACGTCGCGTGGCAATTTGGCGCTGACACCGAGCGCGGATTGTTCAAGGAACCTCCCGGCGATTTCTCCGACCGATCGACCGCCAACGGCATTGATGCCGGCGATCGACAAGAGGTCGGTTATCAGCGCATGGGCCCCTTCGGATCGGAGCCGGCGAGTGCGGCCAGCACGCCCTGGTACTCGGGGCGCGCGTTGTTTCCACCCAGTACGAGTCGGTCGAGATCCTGCGCTAGATTGGACTTACGGTTGAAGTCCTTGATGAGCCGTCGCTTCCATGCGGGCGGAAGATCGAGCCCGACAACGAGGCCCGCGAACAGCGAGACATCGCCGATCTGGATGTCGGGCGACACCACACCGTAGTGCGCTGTCGCCTCCAGGCCAAGCGAAAGCATCTCGGCGTCCGCCGCCGCCTTGTCGGAACGCCCGAAGGACTCGATGCCGGCCTGCAGAAATTCTGCGGGCGCGTCGGTACGATGACGAAAGACTGGACCGAGATAGCAATAGCCGGCCGGCTGTCCCGCGATGCTTGAGGCGAGATAGTCGCGCGATACGGGAATCGTGAGATCGGGACGCAGGCAGAATTCATCGCCGTCCGGTGCAGTCGTCAAATACATGCGCCGGCGAATATCCTCGCCGGAGAGGTCGAGGAAGGGTTCTGCCGGTTGCAACATCGCGGGTGCAACGCGGACGTAGCCGGCGCGCTCATAGGAGGAGACCAGCGTCTCCGCCCGCGCGTCGGGTCCTTGGTTCCGTGTCGTCACGCTTGCGTCCATGGAGTTCCGGTACAGTTTTCCATCCGGCATTCGCGGGCCGGCCTTTAGCATGCTGGCCTTAAGGATCTGACGACGTTTGTGTGCGGGCCTTAACGGCCGCAGCCGTCAAATGGTTATCGTCGTTAACAAATTTTGCCAGCGACCGTTGAGCCAGCTGTTCGGGCGATCCCGCAGCGGTCCTCACCGTAAGCGGGTAAGGAATTTCAATACAACCGGCTTTCACTTGTCAGGATGGAGGCCCAATGAGCCCGGTCCCGCGCGCGATTGTTGAGGCCTTTTACCATGCGCTGTCCATCCGCGACATGGCGGCGCTTGCGAACTTCCTTCATGACGAAGTGGTATGGACCATCAGCGGACCGGTCGACATTCTGCCTTTCTGCGGCCAGCGCGTCGGCAAGGCTCTGGTCATGAAACTGCTGGGACGCGACAGCCCGACCTTGTTGTCCGGATCGCCGGTTTGTCGCCAAGACGATGCTGGTGGACGGCGATCGTGCGGCAGTCCTCGGCAGGCTCACGGCGACAAAGCGTGCGAGCGGCCAAGCGATCAGCTATCGCATCGCCCATTTCATCCAGTTCCGCGACGAGAGGTGGTTGACTACGTGTCGATCATCGACGCTTCGACGCCGTCGAACAGCTACTCGGCTACAGCCTCGATGCGTATGACGGTTATCGCGTCGAAGGCGACATCGTTACGGTGTAGCGGTCGGCAGTCAGCAGCGACTAGTTCTGTGCGGTCACAGCGACCTCGACCGTCATGCCCAGAAAATCCGCAGCGCTGCCGGTATAGCTCCCTGAAATTGGAATTGCCTGAGACGGGTCGCGCGTTACCGCGACGCGGATCAAATTCTCTCCGGCAATAAGCACATCGGTCGGATCGTACTCGATCCAGCCAGCACCCGGCAGATAGACTTCAGCCCATGCGTGGTCGCCGCAACGGCTTGCGTTGCGTCACCGCGATCGAGTGCCGGGTCGTACAGATAGCCGCTGACGAAGCGCGCGCCGAATCCGAGATAGCGCGCAGCTTCGATGAACACCATCGCGAAGTCGCGACAAGCGCCGGTCTTCGTCGCAAGCGTTTCCGCGGGCGATTGCGTTCCAGGTTCGTGGCGCTCGGCGTAGATGATGTCCGGTTTCAGCGCCGCGTTCATGTTGGTGAGAAGCTCAAGCGTCCGCATTGGTCGCGATGTCACGAAGCTGTCGGCCCAGCGCGCCAGCACGCCGTTCGGGTCGGGATAGTGTTGTTCCAGCAGTCGGCCCAGATCGACGCGGTCGCTGCTCGAATAGATGAAGGGATAAAATTCCGCCTCCGGCGCGATGGGAAATTGCAATCCATCGAGTCCGTATCGCTCGATTTTCAGGGTGCTTGATGATGGTGAGCATCGCGGCGCTGGCATTGAAATCGACCAGCGCGACGGAATTGCCGAATACGTCGTGCATCCAGCGTAGGTTGCCGGGCGGGGATAGAGTGAGTTCCGCGGCCACCAGGCGCAGATCGTGGGAATCGCGCGGACGCAACATCAGCCGATGTTGCCCGAAGGTCACCGGCCGGGCGTAGCGGTAAGTTGTCGCGTGGCGTACCGTCAAAATGCGCATTGTTTCACCGTCCCATACGCATGCAAGGGACGCGCCAATATCGTATGCGTCAGATCAATTTATGTCGCGCAAGGAGCTTGCGCACGGCTTCGATCAAAGCGTCTTCTTTGCCGCGAATTGCGCCTCGGCCTGTTTCTTCAAATAATCTTCGCGGTCCTTGGTGTCCGGCCAAAGTTGCGCCGAGGATGAGGTCCTTGATCTGGACTTCTCCACGCGCCTTTTCGTCGCCGCCCTGGATTATGGCGCAAGGCGCGCCGCGCCTGTCGGCATATTTGAGTTGAGTGCCGAGATTGTTTTTCGGATTGCCGAGATAGAGCTCCGCACGGATATTGGCCGTGCGCAGCGCGGACACCATGCGCTGGTAGTCGGCGACACGGTCGCGATCGAATACGGTCACCACTACCGGCCCGGGCGCCGGGTTTCCGCTGATCTTGCCGAGATGGGTAAGCGCGGCCTGCAGGCGCGAAACACCGATGGAGAATCCGGTCGCGGGAACAGGTTCGCCACGAAAACGTGACACAAGCCCGTCATAACGCCCGCCACCGCCGACCGACCCGAAGCGCACCGGCCGGCCCTTCTCGTCCTTGATCTCGAAGGTCAGTTCAACTTCGTAGACTGGACCGGTGTAGTACTCGAGACCGCGCACGACAGTCTTGTCGATCCGAACGCGATCGTCGTAGCCGGCGGATCGCATCAGCGTGGCGATTTCCGAAAGTTCTAGTTCACCTGACCTCGTGCATCGCCGGTTTGACCGGGCGTTCCTGTGATGGCCGCCACGATGCCTGCAATCTGTGGAGTCTGAAAGCTCGGCGCCCTTTGTAAAGTCGCCGCTTTCGTCCTTGCGTCCCTTGCCGAGCAGCATTTTCACGCCTTCGATCCCGAGCCGATCGAGCTTTGTCGATGGCGCGCATCGTCGTGAGTCGTCTTTTCAGGTGTGATGTGAACCTGGTCCATGGCAACCATCGAGGACCTTTCGGTTGTTTACCTTCACAACGTAGCTGCCGCGCGGAATGCCGAGCGCTTCCATCGTGTCCGCGGCGAGCATGCACATCTCGGCATCCGCCGCCATGGAGGCAGCGCCAACAGTGTCGGCATCGAACTGCATGAACTGACGGAAGCGTCCCGGACCCGGCTTTTCGTTGCGGAACACCCAGCCGAATCGATACGAGCGGTAAGGCAATGCGAGATTCTGAAAGTTCTCCGCCACGTAGCGCGCGAGCGGAGCCGTCAGGTCGTAACGCAGCGAGAGCCACTGCTCGTCGTCGTCCTGGAACGAGAATACACCTTCGTTCGGGCGGTCCTGGTCGGGGAGGAACTTGCCGAGCGCGTCGGTATATTCGATCGCCGGCGTCTCCACCGGCTCAAAGCCGTATCGCTCGAACACCACACGGATTGCTTCAACCATGTGCCGGGTCGCGGCAATCTCCGGCCGGCCCACGATCGGCAGAGGCCGCGCGGCAGGCGTGCTTTGACCTTCTGAGGCTTGCTGGGTTTATCGGCCATTTGCGGGTCTACATATCAGACGGCGGTATTACGGCAACGCTGGAAACAGTCATCAGCGGGCTTGTCCCCTGCCGATCCACCTCTTTATGTTGCAAAGGCGCGGCACTAAGCCCGGCCGACAGCCCAAACGGTAGCAGTCATGGCAAAAGCCCAGGCACAAGCAAAATCGCCATCCCCAACGATCTCGAACCCTATTGGATGCCGTTTACCGCCAACCGCGCATTCAAAAAGCGCCCGCGGATGATCGTGGGCGCCAAGGATATGCATTACATCGCCAGCGACGGACGCAGGCTGCGTCGACGGCGCGGCCGGCCTGTGGTGCACGAATGCCGGCCACAATCGCGAACCGATCGTCGAAGCGATCCAGCGCGAGGCGGCCACGCTGGACTACGCGCCGGCATTCCAGTTCAGCCATCCCAAGGCGTTCGAGCTGGCGAGCCGGGTCGCCGCGCTCGCCCCGGGAGACCTCGATCACGTATTCTTCTGCAACTCCGGCTCGGAAGCAGTCGACACCGCGCTCAAGATCGCGCTTGCCTACCATAACGTCCAGGGCAACGCCTCGCGCGTACGTCTGATCGGTCGGGAACGCGGCTATCATGGGGTCGGCTTCGGAGGCATTGCCGTCGGCGGCATCGTCAACAACCGCAAGCAATTCGGCGCGCTGTTCGCCGGCGTCGACCATCTGACGACGACTTACAATCGTGAGAAACAGGCCTTCAGCATCGGCGAACCGGAGTGGGGCGCGCATCTTGCCGACGATCTCGATCGTCTTGTCGCGTTGCACGATGCATCAACTATAGCTGCTGTGATTGTTGAACCGGTCGCCGCGTCCACCGGTGTGTTGCCGCCGCCCAAGGGTTATCTCGAACGGCTGCGCGCGATCTGCGACAAGCACGGAATTCTGCTGATCTTCGACGAAGTCATCACCGGCTTTGGCCGGCTTGGCTATCCGTTCGCCGCCGAACGTTACGGCGTCATCCCCGACATGATCACTTTCGCCAAAGGCGTGACTTCGGGCGCTGTGCCGATGGGCGGCGTGATCGTGCGCAAAGGGCATCTACGATGCCTTCATGAAGGGGCCCGAACACGTCATCGAGCTGTTCCACGGTTACACTTATTCGGCGCATCCGTTGGCCTGCGCCGCCGGCCTTGGCCACGCTCGACGTTTACCGCGACGAAGGCCTGTTCGAGCGCTCGCGCAAGCTCGAAGCGTATGGGCGCAGGCGGCCATGGGCCTTAAAGGCCTGCCGAATGTCCTCGACATCCGGCCCGTCGGGCTAACAGTGGGCATCGATCTCGCCAGCAGGCCCGATGCCGTCGGCAAGCGCGGCATGGAAGCGCTTGAACGCAGCCTTCTTCGAGCATGATTTTATGTTCTCGTGCGGTCGGCGACACGCTGGCGCTCAGTCCGCCGCTGATTGTGAGCGAAAGCCAGATTGAAGAAATTTTCGGCAAGCTTGCCCGTATCATCAGGGCGCTGGCCTAGGCGATGCGGCCGCATATGACGGCCTTGGGTGGAGGATCGCCCAGCCGACATTGACGTTTAAATCTCCGCGCAAGTAACGCAGCAAGAATGGCGGCTGCACTGCGGCATCTGCTGCGATTGAGCGCAGTCCCGGCGGCACTGACGTTCAGGTCGCCTGCCGTCCACACCACGACCGCACCTTTGTTTCTGAGATCGGCAAGATCGATCCACGGCGCTCGGTCCGGTCTTGCCATCGATCAGCACGCGCGGGTGCTCAGGCGCATAGTGCGCGACGTTGCCGCCATCCCACATGCTGCCGATCACGTAGCTGATCGGTCGGCCTGTCGCCGCGCGGTAGCGCTGCGACAGTTCGCGCCCCAGATCGCTCCCGGGAAAAAATACTGCCCGGTAGCGATGATCGTAGTTCGGCAACACGCCGTAGTTGGCGATGAACGCGAGCGCCAGGCACGCGAATACGGCCGCCCAGATGAGGAGCACCCGCGCGAGGCGGGACTCGTCGAGCACGCGCGTGCGTAAACAACACAATCCATAATCCGAGGAAGAGCCAGAGCGGATAGCCCCACATCGCAACCGTGCCGCGGCCGCTGATCGCCGACATAGCCACGACCGTCGCGAATGGGCCGAAGGCGAGCCAATCGACGATGCGGCGGTCGAACGCGTCGGCGCCGAGCGCCGATCTCATTGGCGCGTCTGGCGCGGAAAGAACAGCGGCAGAGCAATCAGCAGAGACGGAACAAGGAAGAACGCCTGGCCAATGCCGAATTGCAAGCGGATGCCAGACGTGGTCGACCAGTCCGCGCGAGGGCAGCGCGCGATGTTCGGCGTAAGTGAACGGCAGAAAATCATTCTGCACGAGCCAGACGATATGCGGCGCCATTGTAATGAGCGCCGCCACGACCGCGATGTAAGGACCCGGTGTTGCCAGGACTTTGCGTGCCTCGCGGTCGTAGAGAATGAATAATGGCGAGGGGTACGGCGAGCACCACCACGAAGTATTTCGACCACAGCGACATTCCAATCGCGAAGCCGAGCAAGCAGCCAATGCCCGATCCAGCCGCCGCGCAATGCGCGATGAAAGGCAAATCCGGCCAGCGCCCAGAACGGCAGCTGAACGACGTCGTGGTTGAATTTGGTCGATTGTAATTGAGATAGTGCAGGCCATCGACGATCAGCACCGCGACCAGCGCACCGAGCGGGCCGACGAGCGGCCGTGCGCGTTAGCCAGATCAGCCACAGCGCAGCCACAACCGCAATCTGCGCCAGCAGGTAATATGCAAAATCGTGACCGAACAGACGGTAAGCGATTTCCACCAGCCACCAGGGCAATGGCGGCAGTTTGTCGTAGCCGAGCTGCCATTCCCGGCCGTAGGTCAGTGCCTCAATGAGATCGAGAGGCAAATTGGCATAGAGGAGGCTCGGAAGGGCCGTCCATACGACGGCGTGCAGGAACAGAATGGCGGCCATCGCCCGCGCCGGGGCCTCGACGATCCGGGTCAGGACAGAATGATGACGGGACGCCGGCGTCGACTTAGCGGTCCACAATGGCTTCAACTTCCTGCGAATAAACGGCGGTTTCGCGCTACCATAGCAGGACTTCGAGCTGCGCGGAGCCGCGGCCTCGTGAACATTGGTATTCGGCTAAGCGAATCAGCCATCCTTGGCGGCATTGCATTGGCCCCGACAGTCGGCCCAGGATAAGTCCGAATGCGACGTATCAGCGCTGTCTTCATCGCGTCCTGTGTCGTGCTTATCGCCGTCTCGATAGGCGCGGTGCTCTATCTCGGCTTCAACTCGGATGCCAGCACCTCGGCCATGGTGGCGTTGGCTGCGCTGACGGGCATGGCGCTCTTCAATTCGGTCAGCAATCGCCTGCGTGATCGTACCGATCTCGGCGACCAGATCGCCGATCTGTCGCGTGGCACGGCCGATCTGGCCCGCCAGGTCGCGGAGATTTCTCGCCGCATCAATGCGGCGGAAGCCAAGATCGCATCGCCAACATATCGGGCGCGTGCCGCAAACGATCCGCTGGCGACGGAAATCGGCGAGCTTGGCGCCTTGGTCAAACAGATTGCCCAGACCGTCGCATCGCACGCGGCCGCTTTGCAGAAGCAGGGGGCTTTGTCGGTCCGACCCGCAATCAGTGCTGCGGAAGCCCGAGCCCACGCGTCCCGTCGAAAGCCCGCTGACCATTGCCGGGAACGACGTGATTCCGGCGCCGAGCGCTTTCGCGGTCTTTCGCGGGACAGCGTTGCAGATCTGATCTCGAAGGCCGTCGACGCGAACCGCATCGACCTCTATTTGCAGCCGATCGTCACGCTGCCGCAGCGCAAGGTTCGTTACTACGAGGCGGTATCGCGCTTGCGTACCGAAGACGGCGACATCGTTCCGGCCGGTGATTTTATCGACGTCGCCGAGAGCGTCGGCCTGATGCCGAAGATCGACAATCTTGCGGTTTTTCGTTGCGTGCAGGTGACCCGCCGGTTGCTTCTGAAGAGCCGTGATGTTGGTCCTTTTCTGCAACGTCAGCGCCGCCTCCCTGACCGATGCGCTGATGTTCCGTCAGTTCCTCGATTTCATGGACGCGAATCGCGCGCTTGCGTCTTCACTGATGTTCGAATTTACGCAGGAGGCCTATCGCAACTTCGGCCCGATCGAGCATGAAAGTCTGGCGGCTCTTGCCGAACGCGGCTTCCGTTTCTCCATGGATCACGTCACCGATTTGCACATGGAGCCGAATGAGCTGGCCAGCCGCTCGTTCCGGTTTCCTGAAGGTTCCGGCCAGGCTGCTGCTCAACAAGACTACCGCCAATCAAAGCGACATCGATCCGGAAGACCTCTGCCGACCTGCTGGCGCGTTCGGGGATCGACTTGATCGCCGAGCGGATAGAAACGGAAACGACGGTTGTCGATCTGCTCGACTACGACGTGCGTTTTGGACAAGGCTTCCTGTTCTCGCCGCCGCGGCCGGTGCGCGCGGAGGCGCTTCAGCGCAACGGTGACGCTTCAAAACCGGGGGTGAACGAAAGCCCCGGCGCTCTGCTTGCGGTCAGCTGACGTTTTCCTTTCGTTGTTGATGAGTTTATGAGTTCTTTGCCGCCCCTAATCACGGAATTTTCGACGATCGCATCCGACTATGACGTGGTGCTGTCGGACGTGTGGGGCGTGATACACAACGGCATCAAGTCTTATCCGCACGCATGCGATGCGCTGATGCGGCATGCGGGCCCGCGGCGGCGTGGTGGCGCTGATCACCAACGCGCCGCGACCAAGCGAGGTCGTGTCGCGACAGCTCGAGCGCCTGCATCGTCCCGCGCGAGACTTACGACGCGATCGTCTCGTCCGGCGATGTCACACGCAGCGTGATTAGGGACGAGGCAGGACCAGTCACTTTATCACCTCGGTCCCGAGCGCGACCTCTCGATATTCAGCGGGCTCGATGTACATCTGGCTCCGCCAGAGACCGCCGATTACGTGGTCTGTTCAGGTCTGAAAGACGACGAAAGCGAGACACCGGACGATTACAGGCAGCTGCTTGAATCCATGCTCGCTCGCAAACTGTTCATGGTCTGCGGCAATCCCGACGTCGTCGTCGAGCGCGGTTCGACCCTGGTCTATTGCGCCGGCGCCATCGCCGATCTCTATGCAGCGATGGGCGGAGAGGTGCTCTACGCTGGAAAACCTTACCGGCCGATCTATGAAATGGCGGTGGCAAAGGCTGAGTGCGCCGCCGGCCGGAAGATCGCACCTGGTCGTGTGCTCGCAGTCGGCGACTCGGTACGCACGGACCTTAAGGGCGCGCGTGCGATGGGCCTCGACTTCCTGTTCGTGACTTCTGGAATTCACGCTGAGGAGCTGGGCAGTCGCGAGGAGCCCGACCACGACGCACTGACGGCGACGTTCAACGCCGCCGGCGGCATGCCGAAGGCTGTCATGCGGGAATTGAGTTGGTAGGGGCTCAGGCCGCCGGAGCCGGAATTTCTTCTTCACCAAACACGGCGTCGATCTTGTTCTTGAGCGTCTGCGCGTTGAACGGCTTCACGATGTAGTTCGACACGCCGGCTCGCTTCGCCGCGATCACGTTCTCGGTCTTCGATTCTGCCGTGACCATGATGAAGGGAATCTCAGCGAGCGAAGGGTCGGAGCGCATTTCCTGCAGCAGCGCGAAGCCGGTCATCGGCTCCATGTTCCAGTCGGAAATGACCAGGCCGTAGTCGCCCTTGCGCAGTTTGGCGAGCGCGGTCGAGCCGTCAGCTGGCATCATCGACCTGCTCGAAGCCGAGCTGCTTGAGCAGGTTGTGCATGATGCGGATCATCGTGTTGTAGTCGTCTACCACGAGAACTGGCTTGGTCAGATCGACAGCCATCGCGCATTTGCCCAACCCAGGGCTCTCCGCTTGAAGGTGGGGATAGATAGCAATGGGTCTTGAATAACCGGTTAATTTGAAAGTTTGTTAACGGCGCGCTAACCGTAACGACGCTTTGAAATCCCGCGCGATGAAGGCATGCACAAATTCTGATCACGATTCCCGATAGTCACTTGACGCACGATGAGCGGCCCTATCTCTACCGGACAGTTCCACGTGGCGCGCGGCGGCGCGCAAGGCATCGACAGCGGCCCGCTGAGCGGTGCGGTGGTAGCTATCGGCAATTTCGATGGCGTTCATCGCGGTCATCGTGCCGTCATCGGAGCGGCGCTGACGCGCGCGCGCGAACTCGGACGAAAGGCGGCGGCGCTGACCTTTACTCCGCATCCGAGGCGCTTCCTGCGGCCCCAGGATACGCTGTTCGAGCTCAGCGACGAACGTAACAAGCTGCGCCTGCTGGCTGCGACCGGCTTGATGGCGCCGTCGTCATGCGTTTTGACGCGGCGCTGGCGGCGACCTCCGCCGAAGATTTCGTCGTCACGATTCTCGCGGGTGCGCTCGGTATCGGTGGCGCGGCGATCGGCTTCGATTTTCATTTCGGCAAGAACCGCATGGGCTCGCCGAGTTTTCTGGCCGAACAGGAGCGCGCGGCTGGCGTTTGCCGTCGATATTGTACCGCCGCTGGAAGACGAGGGGCGACCGGTTTCTTCCGGCGCGGTGCGTGCGGCGCTTGCGGCCGGCAGGGTCGTCGAGGCGACGGAGTTGCTGGGCGGACCTTGGTTTGTTTCGGGCGAGGTCATCCATGGCGACAAGCGGGGGCGCGAGTTTGGTTTTCCGACGGCCAATCTGAAGCTCAGCCCGTCCTGTGGTCTCAAGCACGGCATTTACGCGGTGCGCGTTGATATCGCCGGAAAACGTCACGACGGCGTCGCGAGCTTCGGCCGCCGGCCGCATGTTCGACGACGGGGCGCCCTTGCTTGAGGTGTTTCTGTTCAACTTTGACGGCGATCTCTACGGGCAGAGGATCGATGTCGCCTTCATCGGGTGGATCCGCCACGAGCAGAAGTTCGACTCAGTCGAGGCGCTCAAGCGCCATATGACGAGCGACGCGGCTCAGGCTCGTGAGTACGCTCCAACGCGCCGGCAACGCATTCCCACTGCTGGGTGACATTTAGCCAACCGGCCTGCTACATAGCCCGCCATGCCTAAACCCGAGCGCGACTATTCCGAAACGCTGTTCCTGCCGCAGACCGAATTCCCCATGCGCGCCGGCCTGCCGCAGCGCGAGCCGGAGATCCTGGCGCGGTGGGAAAAGGGCGACCTCTACAAGCAGTTGCGCGTGGCGGCGAAGGATCGCGACAAATTCATCCTGCATGACGGCCCGCCTTACGCCAACGGTAACATCCACATCGGTCACGCCCTCAATAAGATTCCTGAAGGACGTCGTCACGCGCAGCCAGCAGATGCTCGGCTACGATCTGAATTACGTCCCCGGGTGGGATTGTCACGGTCTTCCGATCGAATGGAAAATCGAAGAAGAGAACTACCGCTCGAAGAACAAGGCGAAGCCTAACCTTTCCGATCCGGCTGCAATGGTTGCCTTCCGTCAGGAGTGCCGTGCCTACGCCGACCACTGGCTCAACGTGCAGCGCGAGGAATTCAAACGTCTCGGTGTCGAGGGTGACTGGGCCCATCCTTACACGACGATGGATTTTTTCGCCGAGGCGCAGATCGCGCGCGAGTTGATGAAGTTCGCCGCCAACGGCACGCTTGTACCGAGGTTCGAAGCCGGTGATGTGGAGCGTGGTGGAGAAGACCGCTCTCGCCGAAGCCGAAGTCGAGTACGAGGACTACACCAGCGATCAGGTTTGGGTGAAGTTTGCCGTCGCGGATGTTTCGCTCGAAGGCGACAACAAGAGCGAAGTCGCGGTGGCCTTCGATCTTGTCGGAAATGCCTCGGTCGCGATCTGGACGACGACACCTTGGACGCTGCCCGGAAACCGCGCGATCGTTTTTTCACCGAAGATTTCTTACGGTCTTTACAGGGTCGTTGATGCGCCTGCCGAAAACTGGACGAAAATGGCGATCTCCTCATCCTCGCCGACAAGCTGGCCGAGGCCGTTTTCAAGCAAGCCCGCGTCAGCAGCTTTTGAAAAGTGAGAGCCGTCGATGCTCGCGTGCTTGGCGGCATGACTTGTGACCATCCATTGAAGGGTAAGGGCGGCTATGACTTCCTCGTGCCCTTGCTGGCCGGCGACCATGTCACCGACGAGGATGGGACCGGATTTCGTGCACACCGCGCCCGGACACGGCCGGGACGACTTCGAGATATGGATCGCGGACAAAGCCGAATTGCAAAACCGCGGGATCAATCCGGCTATTCCCTACACCGTCGACGAGAACGGCGCTTTTACCGAGGCGGCACCTGGCTTCACCGGCAAACGTGTCATCAATGACAAAGGCGAGAAAGGCGACGCCAACGAAGCGGTCATCAAGGCTTTGATTGACACCGGCATGCTGATCGCGCGCGGCCGGCTCAAGCATCAGTACCCGCACAGCTGGCGTTCAAAGAAGCCGATCATCTTCCGGAATACCCCGCAGTGGTTCATCGCGATGGATAAGGACATCGCGGGGAAAGGCGATACGCTGCGTCATCGCGCATTGTCGGCGATTAAGATAACTCGATGGGTGCCGGAGCAGGGTGAAAATCGCATCACCGGAATGATCGAGTCGCGTCCCGACTGGGTCATCTCGCGCCAGCGCGCCTGGGGCGTGCCTATTGCCGTCTTCGTCAAGGAAAGGCTGGACGGTTCGGTCGAAATCCTGCAAGACCCTGAAGTCGAGTTGCGCATCATAAGTGCCTTCGAGGAGGAGGGCGCCGATGCCTGGTACAAGGCGGGCGCGCGCGAGCGCTTCCTCGGCAAGCTTGCCAACGATTCCTGGAAGAAAATCGACGATATTCTCGACGTCTGGTTCGACTCCGGCTCAACACACGCCTTCGTGCTGGAAGATCCGCAGCATTTCCCGACACTCGCCGGCATCAAACGCAAAATCGACGGCGGCAAAGATACCGTGATGTATCTGGAAGGCAGCGATCAGCACCGCGGCTGGTTCCACTCGTCGCTGCTCGAATCCTGCGGTACGCGCGGACGTGCGCCATTTGACGTGGTGCTGACGCACGGCTTCGTGCTCGACGAGCAGGGGCGCAAAATGTCGAAGTCGCTCGGCAACGTCACCGCGCCGCAGGACGTGATCCGACAGTCTGGCGCCGATATTTTGCGCATGTGGGTCTGCGCGTCGGATTACGCCGACGACCTGCGCATCGGTCCGGAAATTCTAAAGACGACCGTCGAGACGTACCGCAAGCTGCGCAATACCGTGCGTTGGATGCTCGGTAGTCTTGCGCACTTCCGCGAGGAGGATCGAGTCCAGTCTGGACAAGATGCCGGAACTCGAGCGGCTGATGCTGCACCGGCTATTTGAACTCGATGCTCTGGTGCGCAAGGCCTACGCCGACTTCGACTACAAGCGTATCTTTGCCGCGCTATCGAGCTTCATGACGTCGGATCTGTCGGCCTTCTATTTCGACATCCGCAAGGACGCGCTCTATTGCGACCCGTATTCTTCGGTAAAGCGCAAGGCCTGTCTCACGGTTCTCGACCAGCTGTTCCGCTGTACCGTCACGCGGCTCGCGCCGATGCTCTGTTTCACGGCCGAGGAGGCATGGCTTTCGCGCTACGGCGATGCCGCAAAATCCGTGCACCTCGAAATGTTTCCCGAAGTTCCGGCGTCTGTGGCGAGATGACAAGCTCGCCGACAAGTGGCGCAAGATCTGGGCAGTACGCCGTCGTGACGGGTGCATTGGAAATCGAGCGCGCACAAAAGCGAATCGGGTCGTCACTCGAAGCTCATCCAATCGTGCACGTGTCGAACGAGGAGCTGTACGAAGCTGTAGTCGATTGCGACCTCGCGGAGGCGTGTATCACCTCGGCGGCGACGCTCGTTCGGGACGAAAGGCTTGGTGGCGCCTTTCATCTGCCGGAGGTCGCGGGCGTAGCCGTTGTTCCAAACCTCGCCGAAGGAAAAAATGCGCGCGCTCGTGGAAAATCCTCACCACGATCGGCGCCGATCCCGACTATCCCGACGTGTCGCCGCGTGACGCGCAGGCGCTACGGGAATGGGAAGCAACACGCAAGGCGGCGGAGTAGATATTGAGCCTCCGTTCCTATTTTACCGGCCCGTGGACGCGCGTCGGACTGACCGTCGCCCTTACCGCCTGCGCGCTGGACCAGGCGAGCAAGATTTACCTGTTGTTCGTATTCGATCTCGCCGCTAACGGGCCTGTCAGACTTGGTCCTTTCATTGATATCGTTCTCGCACGCAATACCGGCATCAGCTACGGCCTTTTCCAGACGCAGGGGCCGCTCGGCCAATGGATATTGCTGGCTTTCAAGGCAGTCGCCGTCTTGTTGCTTTCCGTGTGGCTTGCGCGCGCAAAGGATCGGCTCATTGCGCTCTCTCTTGGCCTAATTATCGGAGGAGCGGCCGGTAATGCCATCGACCGCTTGGCCTACGGCTGGGTCGCCGATTTCGTCTTTTTCCACATTTCCACGGCGGATTGGCGCTTCAACTGGTACGTTTTTAACCTCGCCGATGTAGCCATCGTTGCGGGGGTTATTGGCCTGTTGTATGACCCTCTTGTAATGGACCGCGCCGCAAAAGCGCCCTGATCCACCGCAAGAGTCGCGACAATTCGAAGGTTCCATGGTCCAGATCTGGATGAACATGATGCGCATGACGACCATCTTTGCGGCCGGCGCCGCCTTCGGCTTGGCGCTCAGCGCAGTCGCATTGGTTCGTCCCGCGCAGGCGGCCGATGACGAAGTCACGGTCGATCAGAAGTTCATGCGCGGCATCATGGAAGGGCTCGGCCTAAAGCGTGATGGCGAAGAGATGATCAACTACCGGGAGCGTTCGCCGCTCGTCATTCCGCCAAGCCGTGCGTTGCCGCCACCCGAGCGGAGTGATGCGGCGATTGCCAACAATCCTGCGTGGCCGAAAGATCCCGACCAAGAACGGCGCAAGGCGCAGGCGGCCATGGAGAAGGGCCGCAACGTCAGTGACGAACGGGAGCGTGAACAGAATCCGCTGCGTCCCGATCAGTTGACGCCCGGCGGCCGCCCGAAGAAAAGCAGGTGCGCACCGACGATGGTTACGAGCCACCGGCCTCCGGCTTCGGTAGCCAAATCATGCCGTCGGAACTCGGCTTCAAGAACAGCATGTTCGGTAACATGTTTGGCGGCAAGAAAGAGGAAACCGAGAAATTTACCGGTGAGCCGCCGCGATCTTCGCTGACCGATCCGCCGACAGGCTACCAGACGCCTTCGCCGAGCCAACCTTACGGCGTCGGCAAGGCGGCGGCGCCAAAGGCGACCGACTACTACACAACGCATTCCGAGCCGGTGAAGTAGTTTGACGGCCGTAGATCTCATTTTGGTTTATGGTGGGCGACACCATCCGATTTCGTGCTGACGCACGATCGCAACATATCCAGGCCCGATAACGTGCTCTCCAGAACAAACTTGACGCTGATTGCGCTCGTCACCGTGATCGCAACGCCCTCGCTTGCGGTTGCCCAGCAGCGCGGCCCCGAAGTCGCTGACTTTACGCTCGCCAACGGATTAGAGCTGGTTGTCATCCCGGATCATCGCGCGCCCGTCGTAACGCACATGATCTGGTACAAAGTCGGCGCCGCCGATGAGACGCCGGGCAAATCGGGGTTGGCTCATTTTCTCGAGCATCTGATGTTCAAGGGCACGGCCAAAAATCCGACCGGAAAATTCTCGCAGGTGGTTGCGCGTATCGGCGGCCAGGAGAATGCCTTCACGTCGCAGGATTACACGGGCTACTACCAGCGCGTTCCGAGCGATCAGTTGAAGACGGTTATGGAATTCGAGGCGGACCGCATGACCGGTCTTCAGCTCACGGATGACGTCGTTTTGCCCGAGCGCAATGTCATTCTCGAGGAGCAGAACCAGCGCATCGGAAACAATCCTCGCGCTCGCCTGGGCGAGCAGATCGACGCGGCGTTATATCTGAACAATCCCTATGGAAAGCCGGTTATCGGCTGGCGCCACGAAATGGAAGAGCTTTCCCGCGACGACGCGATCGGGTTTTACCGCCGGTTTTATGCGCCGAACAATGCCGTCGTCGTGATTGCCGGGGACGTGGATCCCGCAAAGGCTCGGGCACTCGTCGAAGAGACTTACGGCAAGGTGCCCTCGCCACAATAACCTGCCGCCTCGCATTCGCGCGCAGGAACCGCCGCCAGTGGCCGCGCGATCGCTCACTCTGGCTGATGCTCGCGCAGAAATACCGCACTCTGCAGCGTGAATATCTCGTGCCGTCCTTCGCGACGAGCAAGCGTGGGGAGTCGATGGCACTTGAAGTGACTCGCCCATATCCTCGGCAGTGGTTCGAACAGCCGCCTCTATCGCGGCCTCGTCGTCGACAAGCAAGTCGCTGTCGCAGCCAACGCCTGGTACGATGCCAGCACGTTGGATCTGTCGAAGTTCGCAATTGGTGGTTCGCCACGGCCCGGAGTTACGCTGACGCAGCTTGAAGCAGAAACCGATGCGATTGTCGTTGAGGTTATCGCGAAGGGCGTGACAGCAGAGGAGCTCGAGAGGGCCAAAACCAGATTGATCGCGGACGCTGTGTATGCGCTGGACAACCAGGCAAGCATGGCCCGCTGGTACGGAACGGCACTGACAACAGGTGCGATCGGTCAATGACGTCAAGAATTGGCCGGACCGCATTCGTGCGGTAACGGCGGAGCAGGTGCAGGATGCTGCCCGTCAATGGCTGGATAAACGGCGTTCCGTCACGGGCTATTTGGTCAAAGATGTAAGCCCGCAGGCGGAGAAGCGGTCATGATCCGGGTTTTGTCGATTTTCTTTGCTGCCGCTGCTGTGATTGCGAGCGCGAACACCGCTTCGGCGATGACAATCGAAAAGATTGTCAGCCCGGCAGGTATCGAGGCTTGGCTGGTGCGCGAAAAGGCACTCCCGCTGGTTACACTCAACTACGCATTCCACGGCGGCACTACGCAAGACGATGCCGAAAAGGCCGGCACGGCTAATCTTGCCGCCGACCTGTTGGACGAAGGGGCCGGTGATCTTGACGGCAAGGCCTTCCATGAGCGCGTGGAAAATCATGCCATCGAACTCGGTTTCCAGGTGGGCCGCGACTACATCCACGGCTCTTTGCGGGCACTGAACGAGCACCGGGACGAAGCTTGACCTGTTGCGCCTCGCGCTGACCAGCCCCCGTTTCGATGCAGATGCGATCGATCGCGTGCGGGGTCAGACGATGGCCACGCTTCAGCGCGATACAACCAATCCGAACGATCTCGCCAGTCGTCGCTGGTGGCAGACGGCCTTTCCCGATCACCCCTATGGCCGTGAAGGTAAGGGCACCCTAGAATCGGTGCCGCGCATCACCGCCGCCGACATGCGCGAATATGTGCGTCGCGTGTTCGCACGCAACGAGTTGAAAGTGTCGATCGTCGGTGATGTCGATGCCAAAACGGCCGGCATGCTGATCGACCGTGCATTCGGTGCACTGCCCGCGAAAAACGATCTCAAGCCGATTGCGAATGCGACCCCGAGCGGCCTCGGTCGGCGCATCGTGATCAATGTCGATGTGCCGCAGGCCGTCGTCACTTTCGGCGGGCAGGGCATTGCCCGTCAGGATCCCGAATTCATGGCGGCTTACATCGTCAATCATATTCTGGGTGGCGGCAGCTTCTCGTCACGCCTCTACAGAGAGGTGCGCGAGAAACGCGGGCTCGCCTATGGCGTCTCCGACAGTCTAGTCTGGTTTCGCCGCGCGGCCGTGATGCTTGGCGGTACCGCAACGCGGGCTGATCGCACGGCCGATGCGCTGGCCGTGATTGAGCAGGAAGTCAAACGGATGGCCGAGGAAGGGCCGACGCCCGACGAACTCGCTGCCGCCAAGTCGTTTCTCAAGGGGTCCTATGCCCTTTCACTCGACACTTCGGGCAAGATCGCGGCCCAGCTGACCCAGATCCAGATCGATGATCTCGGCATCGACTATGTTCAGCGGCGCAGCGCTTTAATCGATGCGGTGACAATCGAGGATGCCAAGCGCGTGGCAAAACGCCTGTATGGCGGGGGCTTATTGGTGACGATTGCCGGCAAGCCAAAGGGGCTGACGTCGAGCGGAGCTACGGAATAACGTTCGCGTTGGTCTCCGCCGTTGCGCCTTTTGCGCGACTCTAGGCTAATACCGACATGAACATCGTCCAATCGATCGACAGTGCGCGCGAAGAGAAGATTGGGCCGCACGGCATCGCCGCAGACGCGCTGAAGGCCGCTTTGGCGCGGGCGGAAGGCGCGCTTGACCAGATCTGGGCCCGGCATGCCGATAGCACTCTGCCTCTGCTGCGCTTGCCGGAAACTCGTGCGGACCTGGAGACCATCAAGGATACCGCACGCCAGCTGGCGGACAGGGCGACCGATATCGTTATTCTCGGCACGGGCGGCTCCAGCCTTGGCGGCCAAACTTTGGCGCAACTTACCGGGTTTGCGGTCCCAGGGGTCGGCGTGTTGCGGGCGCCGCCTCAATTGCATTTCATCGACAATCTCGATCCGGACAGCTTTGAAACTCTGCTTGCAAGACTGCCGCACGCCACCACGCGCTTCGTCGCGATATCAAAATCTGGCGGAACCGCCGAGACCTTGATGCAGACCATCGCTGCCCTGTCGGCATTGAGAGAGGCGGGATTGCAGACACGCATTCCCGATATCTTTTGGGGATCAGCGAGCCGTCCAGGTCCGGCAAGGTGAACGGCTTGCGTGATCTGCTCGGCAAATTCCGCGTCCCCATGCTCGACCACGATACCGGTGTCGGCGGTCGCTACTCGGCATTGACCAATGTCGGTCTGCTGCCCGCGGCATTTCTGGGTCTCGACATTGCCGCGGTGCGCGAGGGCGCCGGCATCGCACTGGCGCCTGTTCTCGCAAAAAGCCGGCGATGCAGGTGCCGTCGGCGGTCGGCGCTGCGCTCTCGGTTGCTCTCTCCGAGAGCAAAGGGAAATCAATCAGTGTCCTGATGGCGTACTGCGATCGCTTACAGCGCTTCACGCATTGGTATGTGCAGCTCTGGGCTGAAAGTCTTGGCAAAAATGGCAAAGGTACGACGCCCCTCGCGGCGCTCGGGCCGGTCGATCAGCACAGCCAATTGCAGTTGTTCATCGGCGGTCCGCGCGACAAGCTCTTCACTGTCATAACGGTTGATGGCGCGGGAAGCGGTCCGTCCATGGACGGCGACCTTGCAAAACTTGCGGGCGAACCGGGTTTCGCCGGAAAGAGCATCGGTGATCTGGTTGCCGCCGAAGGGCGCGCGACTGCGGAAACGCTGGCGAAGAACGGTTGCCCGGTGCGTACAATTCACATCAACAGGCTCGATGAGGAAGCCCTTGGCGAACTGATGATGCATTTTATGTTGGAGACGATCATCGCGGCGCATCTTCTTGGGATCGACCCGTTCGACCAGCCGGCAGTGGAAGAAGGCAAGGTTCTTGCAAAAAAATATCTGATGTCGTGACAGCGGGTCATGATCCCTATCACAGACACAATCTCCATTCAGGAGTCCGAGCTTTCGGAATCTTTCGTGCGCGCCTCTGGACCGGGCGGGCAGAACGTCAACAAGGTTTCGTCCGCGGTTCAGCTTCGCTTTGACGCGCGGCACTCGCCGTCTTTGCCGAACGATGTCGCGGTGCGGCTCATGCGCATTGCCGGCAAGCGGCTGACAAAGGAAGGCGTCATAGTCATCGTCGCGCAGCAGCATCGGACGCAGGAACGCAATCGGGAAGATGCCCGCGAACGCCTGTTTGACATGATCCGGCAGGCTGCGGTCAGGCCGACGCCGCGGCGACCGACGAAGGTGCCCAAGGCGCAAAGGCGTGAGAGGCTGGAGACCAAAAAGCACCGCTCGGGCATCAAAACCCTGCGCCGCAGCAAGCCGGGCTGGGATTAGGCCTGGGATAGCGGGGGCAGTTCGCTCCGTTGCTCTCGCAGCCGCCGTAGCGCGCCGGTAGAGTCAGCCCGATTCGGACCAGGCCCCCGCAATGCGCGTTCGCCAGTTATCAGAGGCTGTCATCAACCGGATCGCCGCCGGCGAGGTGGTTGAGAGGCCGGCAAGTGTCGTCCAGGAGCTGGTCGAAAATGCGCTCGATGCCGGCGCGCGCCGCATCGATGTGCTGACGGATGGTGGTGGCCGGCGGCTGATCCGCGTCACGGACGACGGCGAGGGGATGATCCGCGCGGATCTTGAACTCGCAGTAGAGCGGCATGCGACATCCAAACTTGATAGCGACGATTTGCTATCGATCCGCACGCTTGGTTTTCGTGGCGAGGCGCTGCCGTCGATTGGCGCTGCAGCGAGCGCTGACCATCACCACGCGCCACGCCGAAGAGTCGCATGCATGGAGCATTACGGTTGACGCTGGCGAGAAGTCGGCCGCGAAGCCGGCTTCTCTCGGGCACGGAACCACGGTCGAAGTCCGTGATCTTTCCATGCGACGCCTGCGCGGTTGAAATTCTTGAAGGCCGATCGCAGCGAGGCTGAGGCAGTGCGGAGATGTTGTGCGGCGCCTGGCCATGAGCCGGCCCGACGTATCCTTTACGTTGGCGGGCGAGGAACGTGCCCCATTGACCTGGGGACCCGCGGCTGAAGGCGATCACCTTGCCCGGCTTGGCGACGTCCTTGGGCCCGATTTCCGTGCCAACGCAGTCGCGATCGACGCCGGGCAAAACGATGTACGAGTAACCGGGTTTGCCGGGTTACCGACGCTCTCGCGCGCCAATTCGCTTGGGCAATATCTTTTCGTCAATGGACGCCCGGTACGCGACAAATTGCTTTTGGTGCCGTGCGTGCGGCCTATGCCGACTATCTGCCGCGCGATCGGCATCCGGTGGTCGCGCTGTTCGTTTCGCTGGATACGCGCGAGGTCGATGTCAACGTGCATCCGGCCAAAACCGAGGTTCGTTTTCGCGATGCCGGCCTGGTGCGTGCGCTGATCGTGAGCGCGCTGAAGGAGGCGTTGGCTCGTGACGGCCAACGGGCGGCAACGACCGGAGGCAGTGCAACAATCGCGACGTTTCGTCCCGCCGTATCGCCGCGCCGCGGTGCCTATGACTGGCGGCGATCGCCGGCGCGGCCGCCCGGTTTTGCCTCGATCGGGGACGGAGCGGCGGCCGGCTTTGCGGAAGCCGCGCAGACCGCATTCGACATCGGAGAACCAGCTGCTGATGCCGCGGTCGCGCGTTTCGAACCGGCAGCCGATCAGCTCGATCGTCCGCTCGGCGCTGCGCGTGCGCAGGTTCATGAGACCTATATCGTGGCACAGACGCACGATGGACTCGTGATCGTCGATCAGCACGCCGCTCACGAGCGCATCGTTTACGAGCGCATGAAGGCGGCCATTGAGAAGTCGGGCGTTGCAAGGCAGATTCTTCTCATTCCCGAGATCGTCGAACTTGACGAGAGTGATGCTGCGCGGCTCGCTGCACGTGCCGATGAACTTGCGCAATTTGGCCTGGTGATCGAAACGTTCGGCCCCGGCGCCGTGGCCGTGCGCGAAACGCCATCCATACTGGGCGATGTCGACGTAGGGGACTGGTCAACGATCTCGCCGAGCATGTTGCGGAATGGGATGATTCATTGCCGCTGGAGCGCCGCCTCATGCACGTTTCGGCGACGATGGCTTGTTACGGCTCGGTTCGCGCTGGACGTCGGCTGAAGCCCGAGGAAATGAATGCGCTGCTGCGCGAGATGGAAGCGGTCCCCACTTCGGGCCAATGTAATCACGGCCGGCCGACTTACGTGGAATTGAAGCTGACCGATATTGAGCGGCTGTTCGGGCGAAGGTGATCTAGCTCAACCGGAGGAAAGTGAATTCGGTGTCGTCGTATTGGCGGCGTTCGGCCTCGATGAACCCTCGGGTGCCTTGAACCCGGCATCGGTGGCTTCCTCCACGACCACCAGCGCTTGTGGTACCAACCACCCTCCATCGCGCGCAGAGATCAGCGACTTTTCCGCCAGGCTTTTGCCATAGGGAGGGTCGAGGAAGATCAGCGAAAACGGCTCGAGGGGATGTGCCGGCCCCAGTTTGGTCGCATCGCGTCGGAAAATCCGCGTGACGCCGCCAAGACCGAGCGACTCGACATTGTCTCGCAATAGCGCGCGGGCTTCGACACCCTCGTCAACAAACAATGCGTAGTCCGCGCCACGCGAAATGGCCTCGATTCTGAGGGCGCCGGTACCGGCGAACAGGTCGAGCACCCGACCGCCCGTGACAGGGTCGCCGTACGAATGCGTGAGAATGTTGAACAACGCTTCGCGCAATCGGTCACTGGTCGGGCGCACGGCGTCGGACTTCGGGCCCGCAATGGGCCGTGAACGAAGTTTGCCCCCGACAGCGCGCATTATCGCGGTCTCGACGGACGAGGTCCGCCCGAACGGTCGCGGCGGCTCGCTCTATACTTGTCGCGCCGTACTGGAGGTTTCCCGCCCTTCGGCCTTCGAGGTCCTTGCCTTTCGTCCCGGAGCGGCCGCCGCAGCGGCGACTGCTGTTCCTCAACGGTCAAGGGTGCAGCAAAATCGGCGTTGGACTGAGCAACGATCTGATCGCCCAATTTTGTGCGTAGCTCGTCGGTCTCGATTTCCCGAACGGCGCCGTCGTCGAGGTCGCCCAGATCGAAAGGACCAAACGCGACACGGATCAGCCTGTTCACCTTCAGACCCAGTGATTCGAGAACCTTGCGCACCTCGCGGTTCTTGCCCTCGCGAATGCCAAAGGTCAGCCAGACGTTTGCCCCCTGGTCGCGATCGAGCGTAGCTTCAATCGGACCGTAGTGGATTCCGGTCGATAGTGACGCCGCTTTTCAGACCGTCGAGCGCCTCCCGCCGCACTCGCCCGAGTGCACGCACGCGATAGCGGCGCAACCAGCCGGTTGCCGGCAATTCCAAGATGCGCGCGAGTCCGCCGTCATTGGTGAGCAGCAACAGACCTTCGGTGTTGATGTCGAGTCGCCCGACGCTGATGACCCGCGGAAGGGTTTTTGGAAGCGCCCGGAAGATCGTGTCGCGCCCCTCTGGATCGGAATGGGTCGTCACCAATCCCCGCGACTTATGATACAGGAAAAGCCGGGTACGCTCGCGCGCCCGCAAAGGTGCGCCGTCGACTGCGATTTGGTCGTTTGCCGTCACGTTGAGAGCCGGCGAAGAAATAACCTCACCGTTGACCGATACGCGCCCGGCCGTGATCCAGGCCTCGGCTTCACGTCGGGAGGCGAGGCCCGCGCGCGCGATGACTTTTGCGATCCGCTCGCCGGGCTTTTCTTTGTTGGATGTTGCGGTCATTTTGGACTTCTTCGTCATGCCGGCTCGGGCACAAGCCTTGTGCTGGGCGCCCACGTCTTTATACACGGAGCGGCATAGAAGACGTGGATGGCCGGGACAAGCCCGGCCATGACCGGGGATGCCATCGCCCACATTCATGTCCATCGCCATCGAGGAAGCCCGCGCGGCAGGAGCGCGGGGCGAGGTGCCCGTAGGCTGCGTGATCGTAAGGGCCGGGAGCGTTGTTGCGCTGTCCGGCAACCGAACGATCGCCGACCGCGACCCGACCGCGCACGCCGAACTCATTGCCATTCGTGCTGCGGCTGCCGCCCTTGGGAGCGAGCGCCTCTCGGATTGCGATCTCTATGTTACGCTGGAACCTTGCGCCATGTGCGCAGCGGCGATGTCCTTCACGCGCATTCGGCGACTTTACTTCGGCGCCGCCGATACCAAAGGCGGCGCAGTTGAACATGGCGTGCGTTTTTTGCTGCGCCCACATGTCACCATCGCCCCGAGGTCTACAGCGGCATTAACGAAAGCGAGTGCGCTGAACTCCTGAAAAGTTTTTCAGGCCCGCCGATAATTTTTAGGGATCCGATCAGGCCGTCTTGTCGACGAGCTTGCCCATTCCGGGTGGTGGCGGGGCTTGCCTGACAACCGGTTTTGTAGCGGGCTCGCGTTGGCTCGCCTGCTGTTGGGCGGCCGACTTTGGAGTCGTTTCGCGCTTCGGCATAGCGGCGACAACCTAGGCGCGCAGGTCTCAATTATCCGCATCCCCACACCGCAAATCCGGTTTTCTTACGAAAGGATTTGTTGACCGTGTCGCGGTGGGTCAGGCGCGCAGCGCGAATTCCCAGGCCTTGTCGGCAAGCGGTCGGATCATTTCAGCCTTGGCCGGCGCGAATTCGCTTGTCGCGGTGCCGTCGCGAACGCGACCAATGATCCCCTGCAGGATCGCGGCAATACGGAAGAAATTATAGGCGAGATAAACCGGCAGATGTGGGCGTGGGTCCAGTCCGGTACGCGCAACGTAGGCGTCGACGTAATCGGCCATCGGCGGAATACCCAGTGCGCGCATATCGTGTCCGACCAGGGTCGCCGTACCGGCCGCGCTCTCTGAATGGGGCATGTGCCAGGCCATTAGATGGTAACTGAAGTCGGCCAGCGGATCGCCCAGCGTCGATAGCTCCCAATCGAGCACGGCTACGATCTTCGGCTGATCGCGCGCAACGATCAGATTGTCGAGCCTGTAGTCGCCGTGCACCAGGCGGACCGATGCGTTCGGTGGTATGTGCTTCGGCAGCCAGTCGATCAGGCGCTCCATCGCGTCGATTTTTTCGGTTTCGGACGCGCGATATTGCTTCGACCAACGGTCCACCTGTCGAGCAACGTAGTTTTCGCCTTTGCCGAAGTCGCCAAGGCCGATTTTGGCCGGATCGAGTCCGTGCAGATGCGCGATCGTCGCATTCATCGAATCGTAGACGGCCGCGCGCTCGGCTGGATTTGAACCGGGCATCTGCGGCTCCCAGAAGACGCGGCCGTCGACGAAGTCCATGACGTAAAACGGCGTGCCGGCAACGCTCTCCTCAGCACAATAGACGAGCGGCTCCGCGACGGGGAAGTCCTGAGCGTGAAGTGCGCTGATCACGCGATATTCGCGATCGACCGCATGTGCCGATGGAAGTAATTTGCCCGGTGGCTTGCGACGCAAGACATAGCTGCGGGCCGGCGTCTCGAGGAGGTAGGTCGGGTTCGATTGGCCACCTTTGAATTGCCTGACCGTCAGCGGTCCGGCAAAGCGCTCAATCTGCGCATTGAGATAGCGTTCGAGTTGCTCGACATCGATGCGCAATGCAGGTGCTGCATCCTTGGTTCCCGAAAAAGCCTGCTGACGGTCGACCGATGTCATCGCCGCAACGAAATCATTTACGCGTTCCGAAAGAGATCGGCGCGTCGGCGTAGATTTTGTATTGCTGCGACTTTGGTTTCGCCTTGTCCTCCTCGTTGACGTATTGAATCGAGCTTTTTCCATGCAGTTCGCGTGGCAGGATCATCACGCGTATAAATCGGCTGGGCTTGTCAGACGAGGCCTGCGCGAACACGGCGTCAGGCCCGGATTCATACCAGGCACCGCCCGGACCAAACGACGTCGAACGTCCGTGCGTGTCGATGCGAATGCCACCTTCGATCAGACAGCGTATACCGGGTCCTTGGTGACGATGCAGGTAGGCGCAACCGCTGGGCGGAAAAGCAACGCTGTCTCCGCGCATCAGCAACTCGCCCTTCGGCAGCGTTTCCAGAAAAGCGGTCAGCTTTTCGTGCGTGACCATGCCCGGCGCGTTTGCGGTCGTACTGCCTTGGTCGCCGCGCGCGAGTTCCCAACGCCAGCAAGTAAACCCGGTGGGTCCCGGCTTGACTTTGACTGCCGTCTCACCCTGCCAAGCTTCGCCCTCGCGCACCGCCTCGTCCCCGATCGTCGCAGAACCGTGCACGATAAAGATAAAGCGCGGCACCGGCGGCAACCTGAGTCTCGATCTTTTCGGCGCTTGAGAGGACGTCTTCGTAAAGCCGCAACACGGGGTGCATTCATAGTCTCCTGCGTCAGCCGGCGAAGAAGTCTACTAGTGCCGCCGCGGTCGCTTGCGGATTTTCCTCGGTGAGAAAATGTCCTGAGTCAATTGCCTCTACCTGTGGTCTGTGGGGCCCATTGTTGCCAGATCTTCAGCGGCCCTCGGTCTCCGCCGCGATGCCGACACCACCCCACAAAGCCAACATGGGGCATGCGATTGTGCGTCCAGCCGTGCGGTCTGCCTCGTCCTGCGCTAGATCGGCATAGCGACCGGCACGGTAATCCTCGCAATGGGCGTGGATGCGCAGTGGATCGGCAAATGCCGCGCGATAATGATCGAGCGCGCGGGGATCGAAGGCCGAGAGGTTTTTGGCCTTCGTCCAGCTGGCCATTTTCCATTCCAGATACTCGACAGGGGCTTTCGAGATCAGCATTTCCGGCAGCGGATCCGGCTGCGCCAGAAACGGCCAGTGCCAGACTTTCATGGCCAGGTTACGATCCATGCGGTGCCACATGTCGTAGGTCGGAACGATGTCGAGCGTCGCCAACCGCTCGACGCGGCCCGGATGATCGAGAGTAAGGCGATATGCGACGCGGCCGCCGCGATCATGGCCGGCCAACCGGAAGCGCACATGGCCGAGTTTCTCCATCACCTCGATCATGATCTTCGCCATCGAGCGCTTGTCGTAAGGCGCGTGCGCTTCGTCGGCGCGCGGCACATCCGACCAGCCGTAACCAGGCAAATCCGGAATGACGAGCGCGAAGCGTTCGGCGAGCATCGGGAGCGACGCGATGCCACATCACATTTGTTTGCGTGTATCCGTGCAGCAGCAAAAGTGGCGGGCCATTGCCGCCGGCGCGCGCAAAGATTCTGTCCGACGGTCGTGTCGATCCAGTGAGAAGCAAAACCGGGAAAGAGGTCGGCCAAGTCGGGCATGAACTACCTTACTCAAGACTGCCCATTTGTGGGAGAGGGACACCCGGGGCACAAATTCACTCCCGCTCGATCGCGCGCCAGCCAATATCGCGACGGCAGAAGCCGTCGGGCCAGCGGATAAGGTCGACCGCGGCATAGGCGCGGCTCTGTGCCTCGCGGACGGTCTTGCCGCGCGCACATACGTTGAGCACGCGTCCTCCATTGGCCACGATGCGACTGCCGTCGGCCTTGGTGCCGGCATGAAAGATCTCCGCGCCCTCGATCTGCGCCGCCGCGTCAAGTCCTTCTATTACCGAACCCTTGTTGTAATGTCCGGGATAACCCTTCGCGGCCATTACCACGGTGAGCGCCGCGTCCGGGTACCAGCGCAGATCGAAATTCTTCAGCTGTCCGTCGCGTGCGGCCAACAGGGCCGGGACCAGAGTCGGACATCAGGCGCAGCATCAGCACCTGACACTCGGGATCGCCGAAGCGAACATTGTATTCGATCAGTTTGGGGCCATCTTTCGTGATCATCAGGCCGGCGAACAGCACGCCCTTGTACGGCGCACCGGCACAGCTTGAGCGCGCGCACGGTAGGATGAATGATCTCATCCATCACGCGCCGGTTCATCTGCTCGGTCATGATCGGTGCCGGCGAATATGCGCCCATGCCGCCGGTATTTGGTCCGCTGTCACCATCGCCGACGCGTTTGTGATCCTGCGCAGACGCAAGCTGTGATCGCGGTCTCGCCATCGCAGAGCGCGAAGAAGGAAGCCTCTTCGCCGACAAGGCACTCCTCGATGACGATTTCCCAGGCAGGCGCTCCCGAGCCCGCCGCCGAACATCATGTCGATCGCCGCTTCAGCTTCTTGCACCGTTTCCGCAACGACCACGCCCTTGCCGGCGGCGAGCCCATCGGTCTTCACGACGATGGGTGCGCCTTTTTGCGCAACATATTCTTTAGCGGCGCTCGCGCCTTTGAAGCGCTCATAGGCCGCGGTCGGGATGTTGTTGGCCTTGCACAGATCCTTGGTGAAACCCTTCGAACCTTCCAGCCGCGCTGCCCATTTGGTTGGACCGAAGGCCTTGATGCCCGCCGCTTCGAGATCGTCGACAATGCCGGCGCACAGCGGCACCTCAGGCCCGACCACGACAAGATCGATTTTGCGTGTCCTTGGCAAACGCGATGACCGCCTTGTGGTCGGCGAGATCGAGCGCCACACATTCGGCCTCACGCGCAATGCCAGCGTTGCCGGGCGCACAGTAAAGCTTGTCGGTGAGCGGGCTGGCAGCCATTTTCCAGGCGAGCGCGTGCTCGCGACCGCCGGAACCGAGAATGAGGATGTTCATGAGACGCGCGGGCGGCCTTTAGGGAGTGGTTGCGGTTTGGTGTAGCATGGCGCCTTGCGCTCGCAAGAGATCTCGACCTGTATGACAGAAGCTTGCCCTCGATAACGTTGTGGAATGGACTGTCTCGGAGCTTTCGGCGGCACTCAGGCGCACCGTCGAGGATGCCTACGGCTATGTACGGGTCCGCGGTGAGATTTCCGGCTTCAAGGGTCCGCATTCTTCCGGTCATGCGTATTTCGCCCTCAAGGACGAGAAGGTGCCCGCCTCGAAGCCGTTATCTGGAAAAGCGCCTACGGCCGGATGCGCGTCAAGCCCGAGGAGGGGCTTGAAGTCATCGTCACCGGCAGGCTGACGACCTATCCCGGCCGTTCCAGCTACCAGATCGTCATCGACAGGCTGGAGCCCGCCGGCATCGGCGCGCTGATGAAGCTCCTGGAGGAGCGCAAGAAGAAGCTTGCGGCTGAAGGTCTGTTCGACGAGGCGCGCAAACAGCTCTTGCCGTTTTTGCCGAAAGTCATCGGCGTCGTGACTTCGCCGACTGGCGCGGTGATCCGCGATATTTTGCACCGTCTCGAGGACCGCTTTCCCGCCGAGTGCTGGTGTGGCCGGTACGGGTGCAGGGCGAGACCTCGGCGGCGGAAGTCGCCAACGCGATCCGCAGGTTTAACGAACTGCCCGAGCTCGGGCCGATACCGCGTCCCGGATCTGATCATCGTCGCGCGGGGCGGCGGCTCGCTCGAGGATTTGTGGTCGTTCAACGAAGAGATTGTGGTGCCGCGCTGCAGCCGCCAGCATGATTCCGCTCATATCCGCCGTCGGACACGAGACTGACGTCACGCTGATCGATTTCGCGTCCGATCGTCGTGCGCCGACACCTACGGCTGCCGCAGAAATAGCCGTACCGGTGCGTGCCGAGCTGATGATGTCGCTTTCCGACCTCGGCGCCCGCAAACATGCCTGTTGGAAGCGTAACGTCGAGCGGCCATCGCAAGGAACTCTATTTGCTCAGTCGCGCGTTGCCGGCGCTCGACGAGCTGCTGTCGGGGCCTCGCCAGCGGCTCGATGCCTGCGCCGGTCGGTTGCCCCGAGCGCTGCGCGCCAATGCGCAAATCCACCACACGCATCTGACGCGCGTGGCGTCGCGCCTGTCTCCGCGGTCTTCTGTCGCACCGCATCGAGCGCTGCCGGGAACAGACGGCGAGTTTTGGCGACCGCGCCAGGCGCGCCTTCCGGATTTCTCAGAGACCGCCGCGCTCAGCGACTGCTCAGTGCGGGCCAACTGCTGACGGCCTACTCTTACCGAGGGGTACTCGCGCGTGGATTTGCACTTGTCCGCGACAGTGAAGGTCGCCCGTTGCGCTCGGCTGATGCGGTCGGGCGCCGGGATCACGGCTCGATATTGAGTTTGCCGATGGACGTGTTGGTGCAACCGCCGATGGTGATCGCTGCCGCTGCAGCCATTGGCAACAAGCCAAAGTGCGAAGCCGCAGCGGCGATGAGGGCGCTGGGGGCAGGGCAGCCTGTTCGGCTCATAAGACAATTTTCGAGGGTTTCGCTCGCCGTAGCCGACCGACTATGTTTGGGTGGAGACGCAGGCCGGACATTGGAGGCCGCTTTTGCTCAACCGTTATGATCGCACGCCCGCCGATGAGCGGAGAGGCGGAAGTGAAGTACCTCGGACGGCGATTTCCGCGTCGTGCGGCCGGGTGCGTTCGTCCGTTGTTCGGTCACCGGCGTGCCGATACCGCTAGAAGAGCTCAAATACTGGAGACGTCGATCTGCAGGAAGCCTATGCGACGCCGGAGGCGGTCCTGCAGCGCCATCGCGCAGTCTAAACGCGCCGAAAAATAACTGGCTAGCGTCGCAGTTTCAGTCAACACGAGCCGGCGCAATTCATCCGCTTCCTCGACAACCATGGTGACGCGCAGGGTGTGCGCGCGTTGCAGCGAGCGCCTCGAGCAGTCGCTCGCCTGTCATCCGCGCGCGGTCCTTTTCGGTGGTCAGCAGCGCGAGCCCGCTGTGCTCGGCCCGCATGATCAGCCCGGCCGCTTCCTCGGCCGTATAGCGGTGGTGGTCGTCGAAGGCTTCGCGCTCCGCCACGACGATGCCGGCATCAAGCGCGGTTGCAAAAACTTGTTCTGGATCGCCGATCCCGGCAAAAGCCAACACATTGCGACCTTTCAGGGCGGCCACGCAATCGGGGTCAGGAACAAGACGGCCGTGGAAAATCGGTAGGCCACGGGTACGACATTGGGTGATGACAGGCTCTGCATTGATGCCTTCACCGACCACCAGCAGCGCATCAGTTTGATCCAGCTGCCCGGCCAGGGGTGCGCGCAACGGCCCGGCAGGGAATACATGACCCATTGCCGACACCACGCCGTGCGTCGACCACGGCGAGCGTGAAGTCCTTCAACAACGACGGATTCTGCAGTCCGTCGTCCATGATGACAAGGCCCGCACCTTGTGCGCGCGCAAATGCTGCACCGGCGACACGGTTCCTCGCCACGACAATCGGGGCAGACTGCGCGATCTGAATCGCTTCGTCACCAACTTGTGCGGCAACTTCGTTGTGAGCATCGACGCTCTTTGGACCTGCAGCGTCTCCCGCCATACCCGCGGGTGAGGCAAAACGGACGCGCGCCGGCGTCCGTAGAGCATTTGCGCCAGCATTATCACCGTTGGTGTCTTGCCCGCGCCACCCAGCGTGAAATTGCCGACGCATACCACGGGCAGGCCGGCCGAAACGCCCTTCGTCGCCATGCGCCGCGCTGCGATGGCACCATAAATAAGCCCCAGCGGCGCAAGCATCCCAGCCGAGAGGCCGGCTTCGCGCCACCAGAAGGCCGGCTCACGCATGGTGCGCCCGTTGTTGCAGCTGCAGTTGCATCGAGATAGGGATCGAGAGACGCGAGCGTACGATCCAGCGCTCCGCCCAGATCTCTACCACGTCATGTGCTGCCGCGACGACCCGGGCACGCGCATCGGGGTCGCTCAGCCATGCGGCCAAAGTGCGCAGACAAGGCGGTCCACGCTTTCAATCCGCTCGGCACCGTGGACGTTGTCGAGCGCGGAATAAATCTCCGCGAAATTCCAGACATGTGGACCGTGCAAAATCGCTGCGCCCAGCTTGGCGGCCTCGATCGGGTTTTGACCGCCGTGCTCTGATCAGCGAGCCACCGACAAACACCACCGGGGCCAGCCGATAGACGAGGCCAAGCTCGCCAACAGTGTCGGCGACATAGATCTCTGTCTCGTGCTGTGGGCAATTCCCCGAGCGAGCGGAGCGTGCTCGGCAAACCGGCTCGCGGTCGCGATCTCGGCAATACCGCGGCCGCGCTCCGGATGGCGCGGCGCGATCACGGTCAGCAATCCGGGAAAATTGCGGCGCAATCGCGCATGCGCCTCGATTACGGCTTCCTCTTCACCGGCATGGGTAGACGCGGCTGCGACCACCGGCCGGTGGGCGATCGCATTCTGCAGTTCCGCGAGCGCTGTTGGTTCGGCGGGCGGCGCCGGCGCGTCGAGCTTGAGGTTGCCGGTCGTAACGACGTTTGGTGCGCCAAGATCGCTCAGGCGCGTTGCGTCGGACGAAGTGCCAGCCAGACAAAGATCGAGGCGCTGGAGCAAGTCGGCAATCGAACGCGGCGCACGACGCCAACGCCGGTAAGAATTCTCGGAAAGACGTGCATTGACCAGAACCATGGGTATGCCCCGCGCCGATGCCTCGATCATCAGATTCGGCCAAAGCTCGGATTCCACGAATAACGCAAGATCGGGCCGCCAATGATCGAGAAACCGCCGCACGAACCGCGAAATGTCGAGCGGAATGAATTGAGTGAATCACGCCGCGCTGAAGGCGCTGTTCAGCAAGCCCACCCGAACTGACGGTCCCCGTTGTGACCAGCATGCCGAATCCGCGCGCCCGGATGCGATCGATTAAAGGCAGGACGCTCGCGAGTTCCCCGACGCTCGCGCCGTGCAGCCAGATAAGCGGACCTTCCGGCCGTCGCGATACGACTTTCACCGCGTCGTTCGGGCAGGCGCTGGCGGTGTTCCTTGCCGCGCTTGAGGCGCCGCGCCAGAAGAATGGTGGTGAATGGACCGACCGCCGCGGACAACAGCCGGTACATCCGCAAGCCAGTCGGCAATTTACCACTCAAGACGCCCCGCCCCCGGTCCTGTCGGCGATCTCGTAGGCGCGTGCTGTCGCCCGATTGAGCTCAGTTTCAACCTTTGTCGGGCCGCTTCCAGCACCTCTCGGTCAGCTTCGGGTGGCACAAAGATGGGCTGGCTCGCGACGATCCCCATTCGTGCGAACGGCAGGTTGATTGCCGAGCGATCCCAGTTGTCGAGCTCGATGCGGCGACTCGACGCCATCGCAACAGGATAAATCGGTCGACCCGAATGTTGTGCGAGTTTCACGATTCCGAGCCCCGCGATACGCGCGACTTTGGGAACATCGGCGGTCATCGCTATATTGTAGCCGTCCTTGAGTGCCTCGAGCATCTCCGTAAATGCCGCGGGACCGCCTTTGTGGTGAAAGCCCCCATCGTGCGCGCCCGAGCCGCGGATCGTGCCGATATCCAGCCGTTCGGCAGCACGCGCATTGATCTCCCCGTCGCGGTGGCGGGAGATCAGCACTTTAGTGCGATGTCGGGGATCGTCGCGTTTAATGAACGGCGCCATGAAATGCTGACCGTGCCACATCGCCACAATCGCCGGCATCTCGGCTTCGTTGTAGATGTTCGCCAGGCTCGAGAGTCACTCGGCTGGTTCGCCAAACGAATCGAAGGTACCAAGCGGCCACCACGCCCGACGGTCTCCTGGAAGGCTGGTGAGGTGGCGATATTGCGCCTGAACGATCGCATCAGCATTCAGCGTACCGGTCGACCTGCGGCTTCGGGGTCGAGCAAGCGATGCAGGTGGACGATGAAATAGCGCATGTGGGCATTGTCGACAGTCTGTTGCGCCTTGGACTTCCAGGCGACATAGGCGCTGGCATAGTTCGGAAAAACGCCGACGATGTCGATCTTTTCGAGATCCTTGAATTCGTTGCCGCCGAGCTCGGTCAGCTCGCCGCCAAGGACGAGATGCAACAACTGCTTTTTCGCGGTCGGTAATTCTGCAGCCATGGCTCGAAGTCCCTGATAATCCCAAAGGGTGGAATGGTCGTGGGTGGCCAAGCTTACGCGAATTCGGTTTCGCGGTCGCGCACGAGCTCGATCAAAGCAGTGTGGCGAGCTTGGCCGGCGGCAATCAGCGCGCCGTGCGCAGATTCCGGACCGTTGTACTTCAGCGGCCGGCCGGACAAATTCGGTGAGCGCGCCGCCGGCTTCGTGCACCAAAAGGTCGGCAGCCGCAAGGTCCCAATCATGACTGCCGCCTGAAGCAAACGCGGCATCCAGCGCTGCCATGCGCGACACGGGCAATCCGTCAAGTGCCAGCGAATGCACTTTGGGTTGGGCCAATATCTCCTGGCGTGATGGCTGACAGCCGATCGAGATAACGCTTGGGGCCGGCGAGTCTGGCGCCGGCAAGCGTTGCGCCGGGCGATACCCCGATCGGCGCGCCGTTCAGCATGGCGCCGCCGTCGCGCAAAGCGAGAAACATCTCGTCGCTCACCGGCGCGTAGATGCGTTGCGATCAGCGGACGACCATGCTCGGCAAGTGCGACAGAGATGGACCAGTCGGCGCTTCCGGAAATATAGGCGCGGGTGCCATCGATCGGATCGACGATCCACGCAAGCGGGACGGCACGGTCGGGCACGGGTCGGCGTCTGATTCCTCCGACTTCCAGCCGGCGTCGCGCACGAGCTCTGAGCAGACGCTCGTGCAGGAACTCGTTCACCGCAATGTCTGCTTCGGTCACCGGCGAGTGGTCGGCCCCTTGGTCCAGCGCTTGAATGGCCCTCGCGCAATCGCGCGGCGCGAGATCGCCAGCCGCGCGCACTACGGTTGCGAGCGGTTCTCTTAGCGTGAGCAGATCACTGGCCGGCAACGGTCAATCCCTCTACGCGCAATGTTGGCGCGTTGATGCCGATAGCGGAATGCTGAGGTCATTGGCCGGGGTCAGCGTGCGGAACATGTCCGTGAGGTGCCCGGCGATCGTCACCTCGCTCACCGGATAGACGCGCTTGCCGTTCTCGATCCAGAAGCCCGACGCTCCGCGGCTATAGTCGCCAGTCATCATGTTGGCTCCCACGCCGATCAGGTCGGTCACGTAAAATCCGTCGGCAATATCTGCGATAAGCTGCTTCGGGGCTCAATCGGCCCGGCTCCATGTACAGATTGCTCGATCCAGGCGACGTCGCGGACGAGCCGCTGCGCTGCGCGTTGCCGGTAGTGACCAGCCCAAGCTCACGGGCGGTTGCGCTATCGAGCAGCCACGAACGAAGGACACCGTCCTCGATCAGTGCGAGCTTTTGCAGACGACACCCTCGCCGTCGAACGGGTGCGAGCGAAGGCCCCGTCTGCGCAAGGGATCGTCGACAATTCGAATGCCGTCGGCAAAAGCTTTGCCCCCATTTTGTCGCGAAGAAAGCTGGTCTTCCGTGCGACTGAGGCGCCGTTCACAGCGCTCGCAAGATGCGAGACCAGCGACCCCGCCGAGCGTGGATCGAATACGCACGGACACCTTGCGGGTCGACACCTTGCGCGGATTTGAGGCGTGCGACCAGCACGCTCGCCGGCCCTACGACCGATGTCTTCCGGACGGTTCCAGATCCACGGCGTGGCGCACGGATGAGTAGTCATAGTCGCGCTCCATACCGATGCCGTCGCCGGCGATAGCGGTCATCGACAGCCCAGTGATTCGACCCGATATAGGCGCCGCGAAAACCGTGGCTGGTAACCAACACCATTCCGCCGATTCCGGCCGAGGCAGACGCGCCGCCCGACTTGCTGACGCCTTGGATTGAAAAAGCCGCTTCTTCCAAGATTTGCGCTTGCGTTTCGAGTTCTCCAACCGTCGGCAATTTGGGGTCGATCAGGTCGAGGTCAGGAATATCACGTGCAAGCATGCCGGGCTCAGCGAGCCCGGCGAACTTATCTTCCGGCGTCGCGCGGGCCATCGCGACTGCTCGTTCGGGCGAGGGCCGCGCTGTTGTCCGAAATATCATTCGTCGACACCATGGCCTGCCGGTGCCCGACCAGGACACGCAGGCCGATATCGTCGCCTTCGGAACTTTCCGATTCCTCCACCCGTCCGTCACGAACCTCCACGCCCAGCGACATCGTGCGTAAAGCCACGGCGTCGGCGGAGTCCGCGCCCGCGGCGCGTGCGGCTTTGACCAGCCGTTCAGCACGATCGGTCAGGGGCGTGAGATCCAAAAGCGAGGCTGGAGCGAGCATGTGTGACTTTCAGATGGTCGAGATCGCGATACCTTTCAACCGCCGAACCATACAATGTGGGCAAAGACGGCAACACCTCGTCAATCATGCTTTGCAACGGGACGTCAATCATCCGTAGCGAAGGGCCCACTGCTACTTCCGGTTAACCCAGAACATTAAGCGGATTCGGACGCGTTTCTGCCACGATTGTCACGCGACCCGGCACAAAAGTCGGGCGCGGGAGAGTTTGAGGCGTCAATGCGAAGTGGCGGATGCGCCGGGTCGGGCCGCGCCCTGCGGCCGCGATAGGGGACTCGATGGTGCATCACGAGGCTCGACCCTCAGTGTGCGAGAGGGCCGCGCGATGATTGTGCGCGCGGCCTCTCGGTGTTTTCCTGAGCATCACCGGACCACACCCGTGCCCCGCTTTGGGTCGCATTTCACTGGTCCGCCAGAGGTCAGGAGACACACAGGAGACCACGATCGAGAAGCAAGACCAAGAAGTCCACCCGCAACAAGCCGACGTCGAGCGTCGTTCCTGCCAAATATCGCGACCGCTATCACGACGGCTCGTGCGGCGATGCGGCTGGCCGCCCAGCTGCACACCCACGTCGTCGCAAGACTGAGTCGCGCACAAGACTGGCCAGCGGTTCGGCGCGCAGAGCTGCGCCGCCAACAGGACTGCACCATACCACGGCAAGATTTCGGCACCACAAGTCGGCCTCGCGCGGGGGAGAGCTGGACAGCGCCCGATGGGACCTGCTGTTTGTCGGCCGGGGTGTGGGTGAGCACATGGCTTGACACGAGGCACGACTGGCGGCGACGCGCGCAGGTGCACGCCGCGGCGCCCGGTAAGTAACCCCCAATATTCGACGCTAACCAGCCACGGGACCCTGAATACGAAACGCTTCCTGGGAAATCTTCAGGAGATTGAAGGTTTGCAGATTTCCGAAGCTGACCTTGGCCCAATTTGAGACACCACGCGGCTCGGTTTGTGCAACGCGGCAACGATTGTTCACGTACCAATCGCGGCTCGGTCGATTTAGATCAATTTGCAACCGTCCAGCCGAAGGCAATATTTTTTCTAGAAACTAGTTTAGGGAGAGAGACAATGTCGAAAAGAAAACTGTTGATCGCGTTTCTAGCGGTTAGCACTTGCGCGCACCACTAGGCTTTGTCGACGCTGCGTCTGCTGCCAAAAAAGGTTACGTATGACGAGGCATGGAAGTTATGCAAAGCCGAACTCGACAAGTCCGGCGCTCCTGGGACAGGCATCTCGGCGAATGAGCGTCATACGCGCGGCGCGGGCTGTATGCAAAAGTACGGCTACAAGATCTAGCCAGAACAATTAGGTGACGAATAAATTGACCTGATCAACGCGCGAGCGTCTCGCGCATGCGTTGCGACATTCGACAGCGCTAAATGCCGCAACGCCAGGCACAGTTCAGCGATCTTCGTTCTAGAACTCGCTACCGATCAGGAGACACTGGCGAACATCACCGACCGCGCCCGGCATCAGGCGGCGGTGGCCGAGAGACCAGTTGTGCTCCCGCCCGTATGTTAAAGTGAAGCACCATGCAGCGCTCGCGCATTTCCGACCAAACGACTCCGCCAGTTGGCAGGCGACCGTGCCCAACATGCGGGCTGCCAATGTTTTTATCGCACATCGAGCCACCCGATGACTTCGACCAAGACGAACGAATTTTCGAGTGCGCCAAATGCGCCTATTCCGAAACGGCAGTCACGGATCCGCTAGCTGAACCACCTCAGGCGTGACTGCACTGTCTGCTTGTCCCTCAGAGGCAGCCATCATTCGATGTGATTGGAATTTCTGTTGAGATCGTCCCGAACGCGCCCGGAATGTTCGCCTTCGCTGATCCTGAGCGGGTCTCCGAGTTCTCACCACAGCCGGGCAAGTTGATCGGCGTTGATTTGTTCCGGGTCGGCCACGCGAGCCAGGCACCCTATTAGACCGGCATTCTTGTATGATCAGCCGATCGGACGTGAGACCCGATGTCCGCTTTGGGTCATAAGCGGACATTCCGCAGTGCAATCGTCATGTCCGCTTTACACCCGAAAGCGGACATTCGGTCGTGTGATTGCGTCGGCGTCACTTCGGGTTCGGTTCCACAATAGGTTGCGCGAGAATCCAAAGGCTCAACATTGTGTAGCAAACCATAAGGACCAGCATCGGATATTGGCTTCGGCCTGCGGAACGGCTGTCGCGAAACACCGAATACGCCGTAACATGCCCGATCCACACCGCGATGACATGGCCTGTTACAATTGCAATAACCGAGAGATACCAGATGGATTTTGCATCGACGACGCCGATGTCGATCCGGTAGAGCATGGTTCCGAACAAATCCCACCCGTAGCCGAAGGGATCGGACGCAAGCGGGATGATGAACTGGCCTGCGATCGCGAAAAGCGAAAAATAGTGCGCAAGGTGATATGCGATGGCTATAGGAATGAGCGAAAGGACGAACAGCCCCGATAAATTCGCCGCCTGCAAGCCCGAGATCCATGTCATCAAAGCAATAACGACGAGGTAGAGCCCCGCCAGGATGAGCGGGCCAGCAATGAGCAATGCTGTCTGCATCGCCATGTACACCCACGAATTGGCGTCAGCGTTTCCATGGCTGGCAAACACCCACTCAACGGCCGCCGCCCAGAGCGGCGTTTCCATAAATCCATCGACCGTCACTGTGCCCAACATCAGCAAGCTGAATGCGGTCATTGACGGGCCGAGCGGCGTGCGCGGCAGCAGCCCGGTGGCGAATGGACGAAGACTGACGCGCCAGCGGCCATCATGGGTAAAATCCAGCGGCGCGAATCGTCCGAACAGGCCGAAAGCAATGCAAAAACCTCGCCGCGTTTGAGCCAGGTGTCGCGCCCAAAAATTGCGAACCCGGTCCACGTGAATGCGGAGTAGATCAGGATCGCGATAGCGATATTACGCGGCACGTCGCGGCCGGGCGCGACAAGTTCGAGCCACGCGAACAGGAGAAAAAGACCGCAGCTCGGCCAAACGCCGAGCCATCGAGGACAATTCAGGTGAAATGAAAGTCCGTTGGTCCACGGACGCGTCAGCGTCTCGACAAACCCATAGGTAGAGCTCCAGGGATTGATGAGCGGCCAGATATTGCCAACGAACGCCGTCAGGAAGCCAAATCCCACCCACCAGATCACCCAGACGGTGACCGGCGTGATGTTCTTGAAGGTGGCAGGATTGCCGAACAGACCGGCAGCAACAAGTAATGTCAGCGCGAGGACAGTCAGCAGCTGCAAGCCTGCCACGACCAAATCGGGGACTGTCCCGCGCAGGATCGTATCGTCGCGTGCGTCGATGGGCTTGTCGCTGTGCCGCCAGAACACCGCGAGGATCACGAATGTCACTGGCGACGGCCGCGCCTGAGGCCGCGAGGAAATAGCCGAGCGGTAACGGCAGAGTCGTAACGCTGCGCCAGCGCATGCGCGCGCGCATCGCCGCCGAGCGCGGCAAGCGCGATAAAGGCCGCTGCAAAGGTCGCAGCTCGCTTCATGCGCGGCTACCGCGGATGCACTTCGAGGTAGACCAGGACCGTGTGGCGGTCTCCATGACTCTCGATCGGGAAGCGTCCGCTTGCGCGCGCCCGAAACGCCATGACTTGGGCCTGTCCAGGATTTACCGTGACTTCGATGTCGTATCCATGCAGGTGAACGATGGTGCGATGGTCGGCAGACCATTTGAGCTCGACAGCATCGTCTTGCCGTACCTCGACCGTCTTCACATTGCCGGCAATTCGTCCGTTTTCGATGCGCAGGTCAAAGCGGCGCGGCTCGACGGCGGCGGTCTGGGCCGGACAGTTGCCGGTACTTCCGATAGATATCGCCGTCGCAATGACAGCAATGCTTACCCATTGCGCAGCTGCGTCACGAAAGCTCATGCTCCCCCTCTCGCGTTTGCCCTGTGTCACGAGCATAATATTTTTCACAAAACACAACATCCGGGAGGCCGCAATGAAACGGTTTTGCACATTTGCAGTGACTGTATTTGCTGGTTTTGCGTGGCCTTGCGCCGGCCATGCGGAAATTCTCGCGATGCTCAACTATGAGAGCAAGACAGCGGACGCGCTGAAATCCTACAAATCTCCAGTACCCGGCCAAACGCGAACGGAAGGCATCGCCATCATTGACGTCGATCTCTGCCTCGCCAACCTATGGCAAAATTGTCGAGACCATTCCGTTGCCGCCGGATCTCGTTGCCCATCACATTTTCTATAACCGCGACGCATCGAAGGCTTATGTCACGGCGCTTGGCAAGGGAGAGCTGCGCGTCATCGACATGTCAAAGCGCCCGTTTACTGTGAAGACTATTGCGGTGCCGGACTGTCAGGTTGGCGAAGACGTCGTGTTCTCCGAGGACAACAAGACGTGGTATCTGACCTGTATGGGTTCGGCCAAGCTGATTGTCGGCGATGCCGTAACCGACCAACCCACCAAGACCGTTTCACTGCCGAAGCCGTACCCGCATGGCGTTGCCGTTCATAATGGCATCGATCGGCTGCTCCTCACCGAGACTGTCCGGGCGACCGACCTGAAAGACGCAGGCGAAACCGTTACGGTGGTCGAGGCCAGCACGGGCAACGTGCTTGGAACGCACAAGGTATCGAACAAGCCATCGCCCGCCGGTGAGGCTCCAGTCGAAGTCCTGTTCGTTCCGGGGGCCAATCCGCCGGTTGCTTACATTACCAACATGTACGGTGGGACATTGTGGACCGCGACCTGGAACTCGCAAAAAAGGGATTTTGATGTTGCGCAGGTGTTCGATTTTGCAACGGTGAAATCGGGCGTTCCGCTCGAAATCTACTTTAACGGCAAGGCCGACCGGCTTTATGTAAGCACAGCGAAGCCTGGGCATCTGAATGTTTTCGACATCAGCAAAATCCCGGAAAGCCGGAATTGCTCAAATCGATTCCGGCCGCCGAAGGGGCGCATCACGTGGCGGTCACCAAGGATGAGCGGTTCGCTTACGTGCAAAACGCGCTGCTCAATTTGCCGGGGTTGAGCGACGGGTCGATCACCGTCATCGATCTGGTCAAGGGCGAAGTGGCCGGCAGCATCAACACGCTGAAGGATCAAGGCTTCAACCCGAACTCGATTGTGCTGTTGCCGCAGTGGAATCACCCGGCGGGGCACTAGTTGTGTAACGAAGCGGGCCAGCGATCCCGCTGGCCAGCTTCGAGTTAAATGTGGACGCTAGCGGACATCGCGGCCTTTAATTTCAATGTCCGCTTTACTCCCGAAAGCGGACATTTGCAGCGCACCAGCGCATGTCCGCTTGTAGCCAAAAGCAGACATCAATATGCAAACCTTGAACCTATTCCAGCCCAGCCTTACGCATTCCATCGAGAAATTTCTCCATGGGACCGGCTGTGGTAGGGGAACGTATTGCTTGATCCAAGCAATCGTCATTTCAGGGAATAATCCTTTCAATCGCGCCAGCGCATCGCGCGCCTCCTCGATTTGACCCGCTTGGGCCAGGCTTCGATGACGTAAATCCGATGACCTCGAAGTGAATTGCGTACGCGTTGTATGGCCTGCGTCCAAATGTAACCGCTTCCGGATATCGGCCAGCAAGATAGTGGGCGACCGCTATGCACATGTTGAATATCGCGTTTTGTGGGTCATGTGGCTCATGTGGATGGCCTGCTCGCTATGTGCAATCGCCTGCTCGGAACGGCCATCCACGGCGAGCGCGAATGCCAAATAGCCGTGTGCCGCCGAAATTTGGATTGAGGTCGAGCGCGCGCTGGAATTCTTCCACAGCTCCATCAGTGTGCCGCCGGGAAATGGCAAATATAGCCGAGCGCGAGGTGTGCCCACGGATCGCTGTCGTCTAAGCTCGCCGCTCGTTCGGCAAACGACGCTGCTCTGCTTGACAGTGCTCTTCTCTTCCAGCCAGAAGTTGCGATAGCAGAAGCATGAATGCCAGCATGCTATGCGCCGGTCCATTGGGCCGCGCATGTCCGCTTTGTCAAAAGCAGACATGTATGCTAAAAGGCGATGTCCGCTTTGTGCCAATAGCGGACATCGCCAGGCTTATTCGATCACCTCGTCGGCGCGGGCGAGTAGTGTCGGCGACACGGCAACGCCAATCGAGCGCTGTGCGGAGGTTTATTGCCAGCTTGATTTGCGTTGGCTCTTCGAACGGCAGTTCACTGCTCAATGCCTTATGCCCCTTAAAATACGGTCGACGTATGACGCGGTGCGAGAATAGTTTTCTTACAGTCGCAGGTCCATAGGATATGAGCGCACCATTGCGCACCTCACGAAGGGGCCAAGGATGCATCGCCGGTAGGTCTCGCACCAAACATTCATCGATAATTGTTCACCACTAAACCGCACCATCAGCGGATCACCGTCAAATCGATCGTCATCTGGGCCGTCACGCCTTCCTTCTCGGCAATCGTGAAGGCAGTAGTGATGTCGGCGACCTGGATGCCACCGGCAGCTGATACAATTTTGAGACCGAGCATGTCTGCAGCCGTCTGCACTTCTTCGCCAGTCCGCTTTGTTATTAGATTGTCACGTACCCGCAGAAAAGCCACTCTTACGTATGCCGGGTACCAAGCTCGCGCAACAACTCAGTCGTTTGGCAGCCAGCGCGGTCGTGACATAGTGAAGCCAGTTACGTTGCGGCCTGGAGTGCGACATTACGCTGTTGCTCAACCTCAAGAGCAGATTGGATCACCAACCACCATCATGACAATCGGACCTCTCACGTGTCGCGTTCGCCAGAACCACAGCCACCGTTGAGGTGGAGCCCACAACAACCTCTGGTTTCTTCGCTACGAGCTCGAGCGCTAACTGCGGAGGCGACTACCGTCGCCCTCGGCACCTCTTATGTCGTAGGTAATGTTATTCCCTCGATGTACCCTAGCTTCGCCAACTCGTGCGCGAGCGCGAACTCACGAGATTGTGGAGTTACACCGACCGAAAGCACGGCAACACGTCGGATATGCTGCTGTGCGCTTGTTCCTAGGGGCTAGATGATCGCTGCGCCGCCGAGAAGGGCAATAAACTCGCGCCGCTTCATGGTCCTGCTCCCGTCCTCGGAAGGGCATCGTAGCTATTCAAACAGGGAAATTGAAGGGGCTCGGTAATGTCCGCTTTGGGTCAAAAGCAGACATGTGCAGCGCACAAGCCGATGTCCGCTTTGTGCCAATAGCGGACATGCTGAACAAACTGTCAGGAAAATATTCGGAACGAAAAAGCGCATTCTTGCGTTGCTTTCGCGTTTGGGGGCCGATGGAGTGCACTTGAGCATTCACACATGCGTACCAAGAGTCGATTCTCGCGTTGGCTCAAGGCGGCGGCCGTTCTGGCAGTAGCCGAATGCGCAGGCGTAGCTGTCGTTCAAGCACAATCCTCTGGCGATTTTTTCCGGTTCAACGGGTCGCATCTCCGATATGACAAATATCGCGGAAGCTTGTTCGACCCATTGGGCTGGGAGCGGCAGCGTCGGAAAGCGCATCGACGAAGCGACGGCCCGCAAGCGTCACCGCCGGTTAAGGCGAAATCGAAGCCTGAGCAGAGCGAGCCAGCGACTTTGAAAAAGCCGTCGGGTCTACGACCGGGTCCGTCGAAGACGTTCCGCTGCCGCGACCGCGGCCGCCATTCTCGCCGGAGCCTCACTCTTTTGCCGAGGCGGCAGGCCCCGGTTTCGATACCACGAATGTCACCAGCGCATTGAGCGATTGTGATCAGCGGCTGGCGGCAATCGCCACTATCGAGTTGCTGCCGAGGCTCATCGGCCCCGGTGACTGCGGCGGCCGCGATATGATCAGGCTCGATGCCGTGCTGCTTCCCAACCGCAAGCGTGTCGAGGTCAGGCCTACAGCGATCTTGCGCTGCGCGATGGCGGAATCCTTTGCTGCCTGGGTCCGAGACGAGGCCTCCGATCACATCGCCGCGCTTGGGACGCGCTGCGCACCGTTGATACCCTCGGTTCGTACGAGTGCCGCGGCCGTAACAGCGTTGCCGACGCCAAATTAAGCGAACACGGCAAAGGTAATGCCATCGATGTCCGTGCCTTGGTCCTGGCGGGCGGTCGCCACATCGACCTCACCGATGAGGCCGTTTCAAAACCGCTTCGCGACAATTTGCGAGATTCCGCCTGTCATCGCTTTACGACGGTGCTGGGACCAGGCGCTGACAGCTATCACAGATAACCATATCCATCTCGATATTCTCGAACGAAGAGGTGCCCGTATTTGCCAATGGGATGTGCGCGAGCCGCCTCCCCGCCGGCTAAAGTCGCGAGCGGGCCTGTTCGGCTGGCCGCCAGCGTCGATGCTCGCTGTGCCCAGGTTGTCAGAGAACCAGACGGTCACCGCAGGCCCCTGGGCAATCGTGCCAACCTACAAGGCCAATAAGTTGCAAAGCTGCACCATGAGCCGTTCCGATGGCGAGCTTGGAGCAACGTTCGTGCGCGCCCAAGACGGGCTGTCGGTTATCCTCGAGTCGCAGCAGTGGAAGCTTCACCGCGGCAAGACTTATCCTGTTCGTCTCACGGCAGGCTCGCGATCCGTGGATGCCAACGCCCGTGCGGAAACGAAAAGTGTGATTATCCCGCTTGCAGACAGCACGCTCAATTCAAGGCTTCGATCGGCAAATAACCTTCAAGTGCACGCCGAGGGTGCCACGCTGCGGGTGCCGCTTCGATAGCAGCTCGACGGCATTTGAACGTCTTGAGGAATGCTTCAATAGTGGCGAAGCGCCTGAGACAAACCCCTTCGTGAAACGCAACACATCGGAGAGCGAATCCATTCGTCGCGCCTGGCCGGAAGCGTTAGGGAATGTCCGTTTACCCCCGAAAGCGGACATCCAACAAATGGCACATGAAGCACGAAATTTTTCGGTACTCGAAACGCTAGGTCACCACAGGTAGTACGCACATCGCGACACGGCGTCCGCCGACAACGCGGTTCACCGTCCGGCGTTCACGCTCCAGCCACTCCAGTAACAGTCGCACGTTTCGCCGGTTCGCGCGCCACAACACATCGAAAGCGTCGCCGACCAGTGGCACTGCACCCAATACACCATCGAGCGCTACGTTGCCGAGCATGCGCGCAATGACGTGGCCCGGCGCGCCGAGCTGGTAGGCCTCGTGCACGATGAACAGCGACAGCGCCGTAGTGATGATGTCGCCGACGACGGGAAAGAGCCCGATCAGCCCATCAAGGCCGAAGCGTACGCCGGTGCCGGGGATGACGAGCGCGGTGTCGAGCAGGGTGGCAAGCGCGTCGATCCGCGCGATGCGGGCGCCACGAGAGCGCGGACGCGCCAAGTCGAAGCCGAAGCCATAGGTGGTGGTCATTGGTGGTCCGTCCTCCGCGGCTCCAGATGGGTATGCGGGGCGGCGAGCGCAAGCGTTCAAGCGCAGGCGGGCGGTGCACAGCCCTGCGATCACCAGAAAGTAGTGTTTCGGCTTCCCGGCGCCCGGTTGCCGCCGGCAACGGGGTGCCGTACGGCCAAACCCTAACAGCGAGCGGCGAACGTCGCCTTATATGTCCGTGGTCAGCGGGGCCCCGCCAAAATGGAATTGCGCTGTCACCCAGGTTGTGGATGCCGCTTAACGCGTTGGACTGCGGTTAACGCTCATTTGGCGTCGTCATATCCCCCGTGCCGTGGGCGTTTGAATGATAATGGCCTCGCTTGCATCGATATGTTGTCTCGTCGCAACCCTGCAGGCGCTCCATGCGTCCGTCCTTGCGCCGCACCCAGTTCTCGCCGACCTGACCCAGCTTCGCCGCCCGCAAGTCCGAACGGGCGCACCCGTCGGTGGCCTGACAGGATCGTACATTCCATCTGTTCCAGGAAACGGATGGTGCGGCGGATCCCGTCGCCGGCGTGCCATTTCCCGCGCCCGCCCGAGCCATGGCGGATGTGGAAATCCTCGAGCACGACCGGATAGCGGAATTCGAGCACCTCCGGATCGGTCAGCCGGCGTGTTGGTCATGTGGGTGTGCACCGCATCGGTGCCGGTGAAGCCCGGCCCGCTGGCGAGCCGGAGCAGATCGTCTCGTAATATTGATAGCGCGCGTTGCCGAAATTGAGATTGTTCATGGTGCCCTGCGCCGCGGCAAGCGCTCCGAGCGCGCCGAACAGGCAGTTGGTCACCGCCTGCGAGGTTTCGACGTTGCCGGCAACCACGGCGGCCGGAAATTCCGGCGAAAGCATCGATCGCTTGGGAATCACGATGTTGATCGGGCGCAGGCAGCCGGCATTCATCGGAATGTCGTCGTCGACCATGACGCGGAACACATAGAGCACCGCGGCGCGCGTCACCGGCTCGGGCGCGTTGAAGTTCGTCGGCTGCTGCTCGCTCGGTGCCGGTAAAATCGACGGTCGCCTCGCGCGCCTTCTTGTCGACCGTGATCTTCACCTTGATCGACGGTGCCCTGATCCATCTCGTAGCTGAATTCGCGAATCGTGCAGCCGGTCGATCACGCGCCGCACGCTTTCGGCGGCGTTGTCCTGCACGTGCTGCATATAGGCTTTCACCACGGGCAGCGTGAAATGCGTCACCATCTTGCGCAGTTCGGCGACGCCCTTCTCGTTGGCGGCGATCTGCGCCTTGATGTCGTTGATGTTCTGAACAGGGTTGCGCGCCGGATATTTGGCCCCGGTCAACGCTGCCATCAAGCTCCTTCTCGCGGAACCGGCCGCGGTCGATCAGCTTGAAATTGTCGAACAGGACGCCTTCCTGCTCGATCGTGGTGGCATTCGGCGACATCGAGCCCGGGCGAGATGCCGCCGACATCGGCGTGGTGGCCGCGCGAGGCGACCCAGAACAGGATGGCTTTCTTCGTGTCGTCGAACACCGGCGTGCAGACGGTGATGTCAGGAAGATGAGTGCCGCCGTTGTAGGGAGCGTTGATGGCGTAGACGTCGCCCGGGCGAATGCTGCCCTCGGTTCTCGCGGATGATGGTTTCAACCGCGCGGTCCATGGAGCCGAGATGCACCGGCATGTGCGGCGCGTTGGCGACCAGCGTGCCGTCATCGTGCGAACACCGCGCAGGAGAAGTCGAGCCGCTCCTTGATGTTCACCGAGTAGGCGGTGTTCTGCAGCGACGACGCCCATCTGCTCGGCGATCGACATGAACAGATTGTTGAACACTTCCAGCATCACCGGATCGGCATGCGTGCCGATCGCGCATGCGCGCGCTTGAGCTTTCTCGGCGCGCGTCAGCAGCGAGATGATTTTTCGCGGTCAGTCTCGGCCTGCCAGCCTGGCTCGACCACGATGGTCTGATGCGGCTCGATGATGATGGCGCCGCCGCTGACTGCGTGACCCTGGCTTGAGCTGGTCACGGATGTAGACGTTTGCCTTGTGCCATTCACCGGCTGAGAAGAACCGTGTGCGCAACGCGGGTGGCGGCAGTTTAGCGCGGCTGCCGCTTCATCTTCTTTCGTTGAACTTGGCGCCGCCGCCGACCGCTTCCACCGAAACGGCCTCCACCACCATCTGTTTTGCGCGGTCAATAAATCCGAACCGCGCTTTGTGCGCCTTTTCGAACGCGCGCTTTCATCGCGGCGGCGCTGCCAGCCTGGCACGACGAGCGCCGTATCGGTGCCGGCATAGCGGATATGCGCGCGCACAAATATCTTGATCTTTTTCGCCGGCACGCCCTGGCCGACGACTTCGGATTTTGTCTCCTTGCCTGAGCGCATGCGCCGATCACGTGCAATCGCCTTGAACGCCTTGGGACCGAACTCCAGCTCGACCGCCTGTTCGCGGGTGGCGCGGATATCCGCGAGCCCCATGCCGTATGCGGACAGCAGTGAGGAGAACGGATGCATGAGCACGCGCGTCATTCCGAGCGCGTCGGCGACGAGGCACGCGTGCTGACCACCGGCACCGCCGAAGCAGTTGAGCGCGTAGCGCGTGACATCATAGCCGCGCTGCACGGAAATCTTCTTGATCGCGTTTGCCATGTTTTCGACCGCGATCTTGATGAATCCGTCGGCGACTTCTTCTGCCTTGCGACCGCCGACCTGTTGCGCAAGTTCGGTGAACGCATCGCGCACCGCGTGCGCGTCGAGAGGAAGATTCTGCGACGGGCCGAAAATCTTCGGGAAGAAATCCGGGATAAGCTTGCCGACCATTACGTTGGCGTCGGTGACCGCCAGAGGCCCATCGCGCCGGTAGCATTTCGGTCCCGGATTGGCGCCAGCGGAATCGGGTCCGACGCGGAAGCGGGCCCCATCGAAATGCAGGATCGAACCGCCGCCGGCGGCGACCGTGTGGATGAGCATCATCGGCGCGCGCATACGCACGCCGGCGACCTCGGTTTCGAATGCGCGCTCGTATTCGCCATCAAAGTGCGACACATCCGTCGACGTGCCGCCCATGTCGAAGCCGATGAGATGGTTCAGTCCGGCTTGCCGACCGGTCTCGGCCATGCCGACAACGCCGCCTGCGGGCCGGAAAGGATCGCGTCCTTGCCCTGGAACAAGTCGGCCGCCGTCAGCCCGCCGGATGACATCATGAACATCAGACGCGCAGCAGACTGTTTCGCGTCGAGGTCTCTGTCCACTTGCGCTACGTAGCGGCGCAGGATTGGTGAAAGATAGGCGTCCACGACCGTGGTATCGCCGCGGCCGACCAGCTTGATCAGCGGCGAGACCTCGTGGCTGACCGACACCTGCGCAAAGCCCATTTCACGGGCTAGCGCGGCGACGCGTCTCTCGTGCTCGGAAAGCGGTAGGCGTGCATGAACACCGACCGCGACCGCTTTGATGCCGTCGGCTCTTGCGCTCTCAAGCGCGGCGCGTGCTGCCTCGAGATCGGGTTCGCGCTCGATCGTGCCATCGGCGCGCACGCGTTCATCAACTTCGACAACGCGCTCATAAAGCATGTCGGGTTTGATGATCTGGCGAGCAAAAATCTTCGGACGGGCCTGGTAGCCGATCTTCAGCGCGTCGCGGAAGCCCTTGCGTGATCAGGAGGAGGGTGCGCTCGCCCTTGCGCTCGAGCAGCGCATTGGTCGCGACCGTGGTGCCCATCTTCACGGCGCCGACCCGGCCGGGCGGAATTGCTTCACCGGCCTTCAGGCCCGAGCAGATCGCGGATGCCCTGCACGGCGGCGTCGGCATAGGCTCCGGGATTTTCCGACAGCAGCTTGTGCGCAACAAGCGTGCCGTCAGGGCCGGCGTCCGACGATGTCGGTGAAGGTGCCGCCGCGGTCGATCCAGAAATCCCAATGCTGCGGTGATGCTTTTCTCGGCATGGTGACTGAATCGAGGTCGGACGAGACCACTATGTCCGGCCTGTCGGGGGCAAAACAAGCCTGCTAGGCTGATGGCGGCGAAAAAGCGGTGATGCCATGAAGATGCGTCTTGCATTGGCGGGCGGTTTAGTGGTGCTGGCGTCGCTCGCGCAGGCAGCCGAAATCAAAGTGTTAAGCGGCAACGGTGCGAAGGCCGCGGTGCGGGAGCTGTGCACGCAATTTGAGCGCGCAACCGGCAATAAAATTAATCTCCATTTCGAGGTCAATGCCGATATCCAGAAGAAGATTGAAGCTGGCGAGCATTTTGACGTTGCGGTGCTCAATCCTCCGGTTATCGAGACCCTGTCCAAGGAGGCGAAAATCGTGGCTGGCAGCCGCGCCGATATCGGCCGCGCCGGTCTCGGCGTTGCTGTGCGCCAGGGCGCTCCCAAGCCGGACATCTCATCGGTTGACGCCTTCCGGCGCACCCTGCTTGCCGTCAAAATCTGTTGCCTTTCCAGGCAAGGGTGCCAGTGGATTGTATTTCGTCAGCCTACTCGATCGGATGGGGATCAAGGCGGAGATGCAAGGCAAACTCAAGCCGATGGAAGCGGAAGACACTGTCGAGGTGGTTGCTCGCGGCGAAGCCGATCTCGTGGTCGTCGTCGCCACGCGCATCATGGACGTCGCCGGCATCGATATGGTCGGCCCTATTCCCGAGGAACTGCAGACGAAAATCGGCTTCGCGGCAGGTCTGTCGTCGTCCACGAAAGAACCTGATGCAGCCAAAGCGCTGATCCGTTCTTCTGACCGCGCCCTCGGCAGCCGCGACGTTGCGGGTCAAAAGGCGTCGATCCGATCTGACAGACCCTGTTCATTGCCCGCTCTTGCCAGCACCGGCTTATTGGCTCCATTCTGTGCTTTCATCCAAAGCCCGCTCGGGGTTGGTGAAGTTTTCGGCGTTTGGTGGAGGAAACCTATGATTAAGTTGGTGCGCGTATGCGCGGGTCTGTTGCTCGCGTGCGGAGTTGCGACTGGAGCGTCAGCGCAAACCAAGTGGGACATGCCCACGCCCTATCCGGACGGTAACTTCCACACTAAAAACGTGATCCAGTTCGCCTTTGATGTAGATAAGGCGACCAATGGTTCGCTCAAGATCACGGTTCATTCGGCAGGCTCACTCATCAAGCATCCCGAGATCAAGCGCAGCGTCCGCCAAGGCACCGCGCCGATCGGAGAGATGCTCGAGTCACTTTCGGCTAACGAAGCGGCTGTTTATGGGCTCGACTCGGTTCCGTTCCTTGCCACCGGATACGATGCTTCGCGCAAGCTTTACGACGCGCAGAAATCCTATCTCGAGAAAGCAACTCGCCTCGGAAGGCCTGATGCTGCTTCTATTCGGTGCCGTGGCCGCCGCAAGGTCTCTACGCCAAGCGCGAGATCAAATCGGTTGATGACCTCAAGGGTCTGAAATTCCGTACGTACAACGCGATGATCGGCCGCATTGCCGCGCTCGCCGGCGCGGTGCCGACGCAAATTGAGGTGCCTGATTTGCCGACGGCCTTTGCCACAGGTCGCGTCGACGTGATGATCACCTCGGCGTCGACTGGTGTGGACACCAAATCGCAGGACTACCTCTCTCACTACATCGACACCCAGGCTTGGCTGCCGCGAAATATCGTGATCGTGAACAAAGATGCATTCGACAAGCTCGGCGGCGGAAAAGAAGGCTGTCACCGACGCTGCCAAGGCTGCAGAGGATCGCGGCTGGAAGCTTTCGATCGAAGAAATGACAATCAAGACCGACGCGCTGAAGGCGGCGGGGATCATCGTGCTCGCGCCGAGCTCCGAGCTGAAGGCGGGTCTTGCCAAGATCGGCCAAACGATCGCATTGGAATGGGAGAAGTCGGCCGGTGCCGACGGCGCGGCGATGCTGGCAGCGTACAGGAAGTAAGTGCGTCGCGCACTCGACAATCTTACCGCCTCGCGCTGTGGGCTTCAGCTCTTTTGCTTGGTCGCGATTGCGCTTCATGGTCGGCGTGCAGCTTGCTGCACGTCTGATCGACGGCGCGCTCGCGCTCCTGCATTTGCCGCGCACCGACTTCGTTGTCCTGTCGCTCAATGAAATTTGCGGTTATCTGCTGGCGGCTGCCAGCTTTTTCGCGCTCGCCGGAACACTGAAGGCAGGCGCGCATATCCGCGTCACCTTGGTGCTGGCTGCGTTAGGCGAACGTGCACGTTGGTACGCAGAACTATGGGCTTTCGGCTTTGCGGCGGCAGCGGCCGGATACATGACAGGGCACCTCGCCAATTTCGCCTGGGTGTCGTTTCGGTTTCACGAGGTGTCGCCTGGCGTCATCCGCGTGCCGCTTGCATATCCGCAGGCGGCAATGGCAATCGGCGCCCTGATTTTCACCATCGCGCTGGTCGATGAATTTTTCATCGTGGCCAGCCGTGGCCGGCCGACCTTCCGCAGCCGCCGGAGGATGCCATAACACTGGGCAAGGAAGGTTGAGCTATGAATGAGCTCGAGCTTTCACTTGGCTTGATGCTGCTTGCTATTTGCTCATTCTTGGATCCGGCGTGTGGATTGCGCTGGCCCTGGCAGTGTGCGGATTTGCCGCCGTTCTGACAAAGGTAGCAACCCCAGCCGGACAGGTGCTGGCAACTTCGATGTGGACTGCGTCGAATTCGTGGGATCTCACGGCGTTGCCGATGTTTATCTGGATGGGGAGATTCTTATCGCACCAAATTATCGGACGATATGTTCGAAGGACTGGCGCCGTGGCTGCAGAAACTGCCGGGCCGCCTGTTGCACGTAAATGTGGTCGGGTGTGCAATCTTCGCCGCAGTCTCGGGTTCGTCCGCCGCTACATGCGCCACCATCGGCCGCATAGCGCTGCCGGAGCTTCTGAAGCGGGGCTATGACGAACGCATGGCCGTCGGCACGCTTGCGGGATCCGGCACGCTCGGACTGCTGATCCCGCCCTCGATCATCATGATCGTGTATGCGACCGCCACTGACCAATCGATCGCACGACTGTTCATCGCTGGGGTCATTCCTGGGATTGTGCTGGCCGGATTGTTTATGGGCTTTATTGTCGTGTGGGCATTGTTCAACAAGGCGCGAATGCCGCCGCCGGAGCCACCGGTGGCGTTTAGCCAGCGCATCTACGCGTCACGCCGATTGATCCCGGTAATGCTATTGATTATGGGCGTCATCGGCTCGATCTATGGCGGGCTTGCCTCTGCCACCGAAGCTGCCGTTGTAGGTGTGTTTCTTGCCCTGGCGTTATCCTGGTGGTCAGGCACACTGACCTGGCGCGGCTTCATCGATTCACTGATGGGGGCAACGCGCACCAGTTGCATGATCGCCTTCATCCTGGCAGGTGCAGCGTATCTCACAGCTGCGATGGGCTTTACCGGTATTCCACGCGCGCTCGCTGAATGGATAACGGAATTCAACATGCCGCCTTGGGCGTTGCTGACGGTTCTGACGGCTTTCTACATTGTGCTTGGTTGTTTCCTTGACGGCATCTCGATGGTGGTGCTCACAACCTCGATCATCATTCCGTTGGTGACGAAGGCGGGATTCGATTTGATCTGGTTCGGTATCTACATTGTGCTGGTAGTGGAGATGGCGCAGATCACGCCTCCCGTGGGTTTCAACCTCTATGTCTTGCAAGGGATGACCGGCCGTAACATTTTTACGATCGGCGTCTACGCGCTTCCGCTGTTCTTATTGATGTGCGTAGCCGTGATGCTCGTGGCAACATTTCCCGGGCTCGCGCTTTGGCTACCGTCGACGATGCTCGACGTCAAATAACGGCGGGAATACCGATTCTGCAAAGTTTCGATCTCGCCGTCTTGATACAAAATTCCAGCCGAGATCTAGTCGCGCATGACGCTCTGAGCAAGTTGCTCAGCTACATTTGACGCGTAGAGCATAGTTTCGCGAGTCTTCCAAACACTTTTTCTGACGCGCACTTCGACGCCGTTTACGGTGCGCCCACAAAAATTCAAAGCACGAAAAAGTAAGAGGAAGCTAGATGTACCGAATTTTGAGGCAACGGGGAAATATGTCTATTCTCCCATTTATGGCTGAATGTGTCAGCTTTCGCGGAATCGGAGACAAAGGGCGAATGACGAGAGTATTCGTCGCCGAACCGCGCGACACGCGGACTTCGCAAGTTCTAGCAGGACTGGCGGGGGCCCGGCGGGTTTTCCGCCGAGCCCCTTAGACGATCAGCCGGCCTGTAAGCCGGGTTCTGTATGGCCTGCGGTGCGAACCGCAAACGTGACGACCATTCCTCTTGTACGCCGGTTGCCCGGCGCATCAAGCTAACCTACCCGAACGGCAGATCCGGACAGATCTGGGATTTCTCCCGCGCCGTTCCTATTCGGTCTTGCTCCCGGTGGGGTTTGCCGTGCCGCTTCCGTCGCCGGAAACGCGGTGCGCTCTTACCGCACCGTTTCACCCTTGCCGCGGCTAAACGCAACGCGCCGAGGCGGTCTGTTCTCTGTGGCACTATCCCTGGGGTTTTATCCCCGCCGGACGTTATCCGGCACCGTTTGTCCGTGGAGCCCGGACTTTCCTCTCCGGCCGCCTTTCGGCATTGGCACGGAGCGGCCGTCCGGCCGACTGACGCGGATAGGAATGGGCGCACGCGTACGTTGCGTCAAGAGCTGTCGCGCGACAGCCTTAAAGAGACCGTAAGATGCTTAATTTCAGGCGATGGCCGTCGAGGACGGCGGCGAAGGTCGCGTTTCGATTAACGCGCGCAAGGTCAACAGCGTGGAAGGGTCGGCGATGCCATCGACGCGAGCCTGACGGAAATGACGCTGGAATGCCGTAACCACGATCTGCGTGGCATCGTCATAGCTGCCGGTGTCATTTATTCCGTAGCCGTAAGTGCGCAGGTGCGTTGCAGCCTCGCTGACCGGGTCGCCGCGATCGCCCGGCCTGATGCTGGTCCCCTCAAGATCGAGCGGGGCGGCGCGAACCCAGTGGCCGACATTGGATCTCGCTTAACAGACCCCACGGAAATTTTCTCCCGGATCCTGCTTGCGTGCGTGGAGCAACATCCGAGTGCGCGAGTATGCGGTCCGCTGGCAATCGGACCCCGACGGGTGATGATCGATTTGCACAGCGAAATGACGGCGGCGATCTGGCGGAGCGGGTAATTCCGGTAGCCAAATTCATGGCCGGGGTTCACGATTTCAATGCCGATCGAGCACGAATTGATATCGGTCTCTCCAGCCCAAGAGGATCTCACCGGCGTGCCAGGCGCGTAGCGATTCCGGTACGCACTGCACGATGCGCCCGTCTTCAAAGACAACGTAGTGCGAGGACACCTTGCTCGCGGCGGTGGTCAGCGCCTTCAGCGCTGCATCACCGCTTTGCATGCCGGTGTAGTGCAGCAGGATCATATCGGGCGCGCGGCCAGCCTTGCGTTCGTCAAAATTCGGTGACGGCGCGACATCGGCGACGATGAAGGAATCCGGCGAAAGAGGCGGGCATGGGCCGGATAAAACCGGTGCGTTGATAACGGGCCGGCATCATTCACTGCCCGCTCAAAAGCAAGGCTCGCGAAGATTCGCGGTCCAGGCATTCGCCCGGACCGCGATCATGTTTATCTTAGCTCTTCTATCGCCGATCAGCGGGCGCTCGGTGAGGGGCTGCCGGCGGGCTTCATCCCACCGCCCATTGTGCCGGAACCGGTTGTGGCGGTCGGGCGCGGGAGGCTCATAGCGCGCGAAATTCTGCGCGTCCTTGAGCTGGTCCTTCGTCGCCGCGATCTTGAGCTTATCGGACGAACCGTTCTGACCAGGCACCACGTCGAAAGAACTTGGCGCAAGCGCAACTTCCTTCGAACCGACGCCGAGGAAGCCACCGACGCTGATGATGAACGCATCAACCTTTGCCCGTCTTGTCGAACAGAATATCGCTGACGTCGCCTATCTTCTCATTGTCGGATCCAAGGACGTCCGTGCCCTTGAACTTTGTCGCGAGCCACTGGTCGGGTTTCTGCGACGACACGAAGTTCATCTTGCCGGAGGAATCCTTCATCGGCCGGCTGCGCCTGAGTAGCCGGTTCTGGTTTGGAATCCATCGGACTCGACGACTGTGCCCAAGCGCCCGTTGCGACAGCGGCGCTGAGCGCGGTGGACAACATCAATTTCTTCAGCATTTTGGTCTCCTCCTCTTCAAACAATGTCTTCTCTCGATCACGAATATGTTCCGATGACCACAACGCGCGGCATTAGTCGCCGTTCCCCTTTCTCGGAACACCGCGTTTGTATTTAAAAATGGAACTCTGCTCGTCGTATGTTCCGCGACGGGATCGCTTACGAGCCAGTTCTCTCCTCGATCACGGGCCGGCTTCGAGCGCGCGCTGATCCACATCAGGCTCCTCGATCAGCCGGTGGCTGAGGATCTTGGGCAGCCCGGCGTCACGCACCTTGCGTGCTGCGGTTTCGTTGTCGTACGGCACTCGGACGCAGGATCAGTACGTTGCGTTCGACATCGAGCGCGCCGTAACAGGCGGCCGGGTTGTAGTCACGCGGTTGACCGACCGAGCCGAGCACGGCCACCCAGCGCCGCGGCGCGAGCAGGGGATCTCAACCGGATTGCACCGGCTCGAAACCGGCAATTTTTCCGGTCGGTGACAGACTGGAAGAGGCGGGGACGTGAACGTGACCGCAGAAGCGTTGACTGTGCACGTGTGGCCATGAAGTTGCGAGAAGCTGCTCTCGACGCTGGTGACATACTCCCAATGTTCCGGTGCATGCGCGCTGGCATGCGACGAACAGCCGCTGGTCGCTCTTCGAAGGTCAGCGGCAATTGAGTGAGGAATTCAGCGCTGCGCGCTGTTGAGCTGAATCCGTGTCCAATCGAGCGCCTCGGCGGCTGACCGAGTTCATGCCGACGCTACCGCTGGCGATAGCATCGTCATGGTTGCCGAGTAACGCCGCCGCGCCGGCATCGACCTCGCGCATAATGGTGTCGACCGCGAAACCGGGATCGGCTCCGTAACCGACGATAGTCGCCGAGAAAAATGAAGCGACCGATGCCCGCGCGCCGTGCGTGGTCGAGGCATGCCTCGAGCGCCTCTCGGTTGGCATGGATGTCGCTGAAGAGCCCAACCCACATCACACCACCTCGTGCCCGCTTCCCGCCCGAATTCGGCAACGTTTCTTTAAGTTTGACTGCCGTTAATGGCGTTGATCCGCCGCAAGACAGCGCCTCGGGAGGATTTGGGCCCAATTGATTGACGGCCATCTAGTCCCATGATATCCCACAATTTCCCAAATCGGGACACCGCGTTGCCGAACCTCGGTCTGCTGGGAAGCGCAGGCCATCTGTCGCGTACCTGTGCCCCTCGATTGCGTCCGGTCGGTGAGGAGTACGGGGTGTGGACCGCTTTGTGTCGAATTTCACACTGCGGCTCGACTCCAAAGGCCGCGTCTCGATCCTGGTTCTTACCGCTCGGTTCTCGGCCGCGACGGCTTCGAGGGACTTTATTGCTACCCGGCGCTGGATCGTCCCGCGATCGACGCCGGGGAGCGCGCTGATGGCGGAGATCGAGGTTTTGATAGGGCGCTACGCCCCGTTCTCAGATCAGCGCGAGCAGTTTGCTCTGGCGCTGTACGGGACCAGCGAAACGCTGAAAATCGACGGCGAGGGTCGTGTGGTGCTGAGCGAGAACCTGAAGCGTCATGCGGGAATTATCGAGACGGTGGCGTTTGTCGGTCTCGGTCACGAAGTTTCAGATCTGGGAGCCCGGCCGTTTCCAAAACGAGCTCGCGGAGGCCACCCAAAGGTGCGCGCGCTCAAAGGCGAGCTGAGTTCCCGGTCGGCGGCGCGCGATGCGCCTGGAGCACGGGGATGATGGCGGGCGGCGGCGGCTCTGCTGTCGCTGGCGGACCGGCCCTCCGCATTCCCGTGCTCGGCCGCCCGGCGGCGACCTGCTCCAACCTCGACAGGGCGGCGTATATATCGATGGCACCTTCGGCGCGGGCGGCTACACCCGCGCGATTCTCGCCGCGGCCGATTGTAAAGTGATCGGCATTGACCGTGATCAGACCGCCATCGCGCTTGGTGCCGACATGGTCGATCAGGCCGGACGGCCGCCTGACCCTGATCGAGGACAGATTTTCAAACCTCGATACGATTGCGCGCGAAGCGAGCTACCCGACTGTCGATGGAGTGGTGCTCGATCTCGGCGTTTCTTCCGATGCAACTCGATTCCGCCGGTCGCGGATTCTCGTTCCGCCTTGATGGCCCCCTCGACATGCGGATGGGCGGTGAAGGCCCAGTGCGGCTGACATCGTCAACAGAGCCGCCGAGCGCGACCTCGCCGATATTATTTTCAACCTCGGCGAAGAGCGGCATTCTCGGTCTGTCGCGCGTGCCATCGTCAAAGCGCGCGCGAACGCCCTCTTTGAAACGACGCGCTCACTCGCCGAAACCATTGCGTCGGTTGTGCGTTCGCGTCCGAACGACATCCATCCGGCAACACGCACGTTTCAGGCGCTGCGCATCTTCGTCAATGACGAACTGGGCGAGCTGGTAAATGCGCTGCACGCTGCCGAACGCGTCATCAAACCAGGTGGCCGACTGGTGGTTGTTTCATTTCACTCGCTCGAGGACCGCATCGTCAAAACTTTTCTCGTCGATCGTAGCGGGACCCGCGGTGGGTCCCGTCATGCACCTGAGGTCGATCGCCCTGCGTCGACATTCCATACGCTCACGAAGCGACCGATCACGGCTGACGACGATGAAGTCGCACGCAATCCGCGTGCCCGTTCCGCAAAGCTGCGTGCGGCCGAGCGCAGCGACGCTCCGGCACGCGCCGGCATGCCGTCCGAATTTGTTGCCCGACTTGCCGTCGATCGCCGATGTTCTTGGAGGGCGCTGAAGATGCGCCTGCTCAACATTCTCGTCATCGCCGCGCTGATCCTGGCAGCGTCATTCGTCTACAAAATCAAGTTTGATCTCGACTCTCCAGGCCGAGCGCGTCGCTAAATTGCGCAGGCGAGTTGCGCCGAGAGAGCAATGCGATCGCCGTCCTTCGCGCCGAATGGGCAAAGCTCGATACGCCCGGCCGCATACAGGGGCTTGCCGACCGCCATTTGGCACTGCAGCGCGTAAAATCGGCTCAATTCGACAAGCTTGACCGGCTGCCCGAACGACCACCCGCTGTCGAACCAGCGCCCGCCAGGATCCGATCGGCGCCATGCTCGCGCCAATCCCCGACAATACCGGCAGCGTGCTGCCGCGGCCGCGGCGGTGACATCGTGCAAGAACTGAGCAAACATATCGAAAGCCGCTGGCAGCGCGCCTGCGCTCGTTGCTCTACGGGCACGCTGTTGATCGCAACGTGAAGGCGAAAGCTCGGCTTGGCCTCGCCATTGTTGCCTTCGCCGGTATCTTCTCGGTAATCGCGGTGCGCCTGGTCGATGTTCGCGACGGTAAGCGAAGGGTCATGGCGGCCGCCGCAGCATCACGCAGGATGCGGTGGCGACTGCGCGCCCAGACATTCTCGACCGCAACGGCGAAATTCTCGCAACCAGATGTGAAGACGCCGTCGCTGTTCGCCGAACCGCGCAAGATCATCGATGTCGACGAAGCGGTTGAATTGCTGACCGCCGTCCTGCCGGATCTCGACGCCAACGAAGTGCGCGAACGCCTTTCATCGAAACGTGGCTTTGTCTGGCTCAAACGCGAAATTACGCCCAAGCCAGCAACAGGAAATTCACCGGCTCGGTATTCCCGGCATGGGCTTCCTGACCGAGAACAAGCGTATATATCCCAACGGACCGGTGGTCTCACATGAGATCGGCCATGTGAATATCGACAACCAGGGCATCGCCGGCATTGAAAAGTGGCTGGATGGCCAGGGCCTCGCCGCGCTTCACATGGCAGGTCTTGCCACCGATCAACTGCAGCGACCGGTCAATCTCTGCCGTTCGACCTGCGCGTACAATACGCGCTGCGCGACGAACTGATCGTCGCGCGCGAAAAGTACAAAGCCAAGGCATCGGCCGGCATTATCACTGACGTCAACACCGGCGAAATCATCGCCATGGTGTCCGAGCCGGACTTCGATCCGAACAATCCGCGCGAAGCAAACGAGTCAAACCGGCTCAATCGGCTGACGACTGGCGTCTACGAAATGGGTTCGACCTTCAAGGCGCTGACATTGGCAATGGCGCTCGACAGCGGCCGCATTTCTTTGATCGTCCACCTTCGACGCGCGGTTGCCGCTGCGCTACGGCAAATTCGAAATCAACGACTTTCACGCGCAGAAGCGCGTGCTGTCGGTTCCGGAGATCTTCACGTATTCGTCCAACATCGGCACCGCGCGCATGGCGCTCTCGCTCGGCGTCGACTATCACAAAGCTTTTCTGAAAAAGTTGGGACAGCTCGATCGGTTGCGCACCGAGCTGCCCGAAAGTGCCGAGCCGTTGGTTCCCAAACATTGGGGCGAACTCAACACCGTGACGATCGCGTTCGGACACGGCCTTTCGGTCGCTCCGCTGCAGGCGGTGATGGGCATCTCGGCGCTCGGTCAATGGCGGCAAGATGATTCCGCCGACGTTCCTCAAGCGCGACCAGGCCGAAGGCCGACGAGTCTCGCAAAGCGCGTTATCAAGCCGGAAACGGCCGATAAAATGCGCTATCTGATGCGTCTGAATGTGGAAAAGGGCACCGCGACGCGGGCCAACGTCCCGGGTTACTATGTCGGCGGTAAAACGGGCACTTCGGATAAGGTGGTCGGGGGCGCTATTCCAAGACCAAAGTCTTGACCAGTTTCACCGCCATATTGCCGGCCGACAAGCCGCGCTATCTGTTGTTGATCATGCTCGACGAACCGCAGGGTCTGCCGGAGACCCATGGCTTCAGCACTTCGGGTTGGAACGCCGTGCCGGTGGGCGCGCAGGTGATCGAGCGCGTCGCTCCGCTGCTCGACATGCCGCCGCGCTTCGATTTGCCCAAGGCCGATCAAATGCTGCTGGTGAGCGCGAAGGAAACGCGGTGAAGCTGCGCGATCTTCTGCCGGAGGCAGCGGCGGGTTCACAGCTAGCCGGGATCGAGATCGTCGGGGTCACGCGCCGACAGCCGCAAGGTAAAGCCGGGCTTTCTGTTCGTCGCAATCGCAGGCGCCAAAGCTGACGGTGCGCAGTTTGTAAATCAAGCCGTTAGCGCCGGTGCCGTCGCCGTCGCCGCCGAACAGCGTCCCGACACACTTCCTGATACGATTGCATTCGTTCGCGTTGCCAATCCGCGGCGTCTCGCTTGCACTTGTCGCGGCGAAAATGTTTCCGCGCCAACCGGCGACGATTGCGCGCCGTCACCGGCACCAGCGGGAAAACGTCGGTCGCCGCATTCACGCGCCAGATCTGGAGCGAACTCGGATATCGGGCGGCGAGTATCGGTACGATCGGCGTAGTTTCGCCGGAAGGGAGAACGCTACGGCTCCTTGACCACACCCGATCCAGTAGAGCTTCACCGGGCACTCGACCAATTGGCAAATGAGGGTGTCACTCATCTTGCACTCGAAGCTTCCTCGCACGGTCTCGATCAGCATCGTCTCGATGGAGTGCGCATCGCAGCCGGCGCATTTACAAACCTGTCGCGAGATCATCTCGACTACCACCCCAGCATCGAGAAGCGTATCTGGCGGCCAAGCTTCGCCTGTTCGAGGATTTGATTGAGTCCGGAAGGTACGGCCGTTGTTGGTATTGACGATTGCTATGCGGAGCAGGTCGTCAAAGCGGCAAAGACGCGCGGCCTGAAAATCATGACCGTCGGCGAGCACGGCACGGACATCAAGTTTGTCGGCGCAGCTATCGACGGCTTCAATCAGATCGTTACGATCGCTCCATCAGGACGCACATACAAAGTGCGCTTGCCGCTCGTCGGTGCCTTCCAGGTGCAGAATGCCGGTATTGCGGCGGGACTTGCGATAGCGACCGGCGCCGAAGCCTGCGCGGGTGTTTGCGGCATTGGAAAAGCTCGTGGGTGCCAAGGGCAGACTTGAGCTTGCAGGCACTCACAACGGCGCGCCGATTTTCATCGACTATGCGCACAAGCCGGACGCCCTCAAGAAAGCGCTTGAGAGCCTGCGCCCCTATGCGCGGGGAAACTGGTCGTACTATTCGGCGCGGGCGGCGACCGCGACACCGGCAAGCGTCCAATCATGGGCCGGATCGCGGCAGAGAATGCAGACCGTGTGATCGTGACCGATGACAACCCACGCAGCGAAAATCCTGCTGCAATCCGCGCTGCTATCCTCGCCGAAGCGCCGGGTGCCGTAGAAATCGGTGACCGCGCCGAGGCGATCCGAAGAGCCAGTAGCGGCTCTGGCGAGCTGGCGATGTGCTGCTGGTTGCGGGCAAGGGCCATGAAGTGGGACAGATTATTGGCGAGCGCGTCGTGCCCTTTTCGGACCATGAAGCGGTGACGGCAGCGCTGCAGGGCAAAGTGGCATGAGCGCGCTTTGGACCACTGGACGCCATGGTAACGGCGATGCATGCCGACCGCGCGGGCTCATTGCCCCAGGACGTGTCCGGTATCTCAATCGACAGCCGCACGCTGGCAAAGGCGATGCGTTTTTCGCCATTCAAGGCGAAAACCGCGACGGTCACGAGTTCGTCGAGAGCGCGCTGAAGGCCGGCGCAGGATTCGCCGTGGTGATGAGTGGCCAGGAAAAATCGCTTCCCGGTGCGCCGCTTGTGATCGTTCATGATGTGCTCGATGCCTTGCGTGATCTCGCGCGTGCGGCCCGCGCCCGCGCCCGCGCACGCGTCGTTGCCGTGACCGGCTCGGTTGGCAAAACCGGCACCAAGGACGCGTTGCGGCTTGCCCTCTCGGCCGAGGGCGAAACCCATGCCTCGGCCTCTCTTACAACAATCATTGGGGCGTGCCGCTATCGCTTGCGCGGTGCCCGGCGAGCGCAAGGTACGCCGTGTTCGAGATCGGGATGAACCATGCAGGCGAAATCACCCCGCTTGACGGAACTCGTGCGTCCGCATGTCGCTATCATTACAACTATCGAACCGGTCCACCTCGAATACTTCGGTTCGCTGGACAGAGATCGCTGACGCCAAAGGCCGAAATTTTTGCGGGCGTCGAGACAAATGGCGCCGCCGTTCTCAATCGTGACAATGGAGCCAGTATGAGCGGTTGGCGGATGCGGCGAAGGCGGCAGGTATCGGGCGCATCGTTTCCTTCGGTGAGCATGACCGCGCCGGATGCGCAGATTGCTCTCGCATTTCGCTTCAGACCGATTGTTCGACGATAGAAGCGCGCATCACTGGGGCAGGCCGTCACTCTACAGACTGGGTGTCGCCGGGCCGGCATCTTGCGGTCAATTCTCTCGCCGTTTTGGCCGCAGCTTCGCTTGTCGGACGCCGATCTTGCGCTGTGCCGGCGCTCGCTCTCAATAATCTCAAGCCCGCCAGCGGGCGCGGAGCTCGAGCCCGTGCTGACGGTGCCCGGCGGCACCGTGTTGCTGATTGACGAAAGCTACAATGCCAATCCTGCATCGATGCGCGCCGCGATTGCTCTGCTCGGTCAGGCGGCGGTGGGAGATCGTGGCCGGCGTATTGCAGTACTCGGCGACATGTTGGAACTCGGCCCGTCGGGCACTGAATTGCACCGCGCAATCGCCGAGGTCGTCGATGACGCGCGGTATCGATCTTGTCTATTGTTCTGGACCGCTCATGCGTTCGTTGCTGGGAGGCCATCCTCGCGGGTCCGGGGCGGCTATGCCGACACTGCGGAGGGACTGAGGCTATTGTGCTGGACGCCATCAGGCCGGCGACGTGGTCATGGTGAAGGGCTCGCTCGGTTCCGCAAAATGGGCCCAATTGTGCGGGCGTTGGAGCGAAAGTTTCCCAGGCAGGCTGCGCTCGCTCAGGCGCCGGCGCAGGGCGTAATACTCAGGGTTCGACTCAATGTTCTACTGGCTGACCGAACTGTCCGATAAAATCTCGTTCTTCAACGTGTTTCGGTACATCACGTTTCGCACCGGCGGTGCGATCGTCACCGCCGCTGGTTTTCGTATTCCTGTTTGGCGGGCCCATCATCGATCTGCTGCGGCTCAAGCAGGGCAAGGGCCAGCCGATCTCGCAGCGACGGCCCGCAGTCGCACATCTGGTCACCAAAGAGCGGCACGCCCACGATGGGCGGCCTGATGATCCTCTCTGGCATTGCTGGTATCGACATTGCTGTGGGCAGACCCGAAGAATCCGTACGTCTGGGTCGTGCTGGGCGTGACGCTCTTGCGTTCCGGGATGATCGGCTTCTATGATGACTATTCCTCAAGATCGTCGAAGCAAACCACATGCCGGGATTTCTGGGCCGGCAACGCGTTTGATCATCGGAGACGATCATCGCGGTCGGCGGCGTGCACGGCGTTCGCCCAGCTCCGGCCGCGAGGACGATCGCGACCTCGCTCGTGTTTCCCGTTCTTCAAGGAGCTCGTTTTCAATCTCGGATGGGCATTCGTCCTGCTGGGCGCGTTCGTCGATTGTCGCCGCCAGGCAATGCCGTCAATCTCACCGACGGTCTCGATGGCCTCGCGATTGTGCCGGTGATGATCGCCGCGGCGAGCTTCGGCTTCATTTCCTATCTCGCGGGAAACGCGGTGTTCGCGGAATATCTGCAGATCCACTGTGTCGCCGGCACCGGGCGAGCTGGCGGTACTGGTGCGGGGCCGTGATCGGTGCCAGTCTCGGTTTCTCTGGTTCAACGCACCGCCAGCGCTCGATCTTCATGGGCGACGCACCGGCTCGCTGCGCGCTCGGCGGCCTGCTCGGTGCGATCGCTGTCGCGATCAAGCACGAGATCGTGCTGTGCGTATTGTCGGCGGCGTTGTTCGTGCTCGAAGCGTGTTTCGGTCATCGTGCAGGTCGTCTCGTACAAGGTATTCGGCAAGCGCGTATTCAAAATGGCGCCGATTCACCACCACTACGAGCAGCTCGGCTGGGACGGAGCCGCAAATCGTGATCCGCTTCTGGATCGTCGCGGTGGTGGCGCTGGCACTCGCCGAGCCTGGCGACGCTCAAGTTGAGATGAACCTTGATTCCCAGTCAGCACGTTCGCGGGAAAGAGAGTCGCGCGGTCTTCAGAGCCTCCGACGCAGTTCTCCGGGTCTGCTGGCGGCGCTGGTGCCATGAAGGCGGCGCGCGCGTTCGTCGCCTTTGACGACGACGTGAAGAGAATTTCCAGATGCGCCAGGCGGCCGGGCCTGAAGACGCAAAATCTTCGCCGAGATCTGACTGGTCGAGTCGTCGCCGCGCTGGTGCTGGCGCCGGGGGTGCCGCTGACTCACCCCGAGCCGCATTGGACGGCGGCCCTTGCGCGCAGAGCCAATGTGGAAGTGATCGGCGACATCGAATTGGGCATTTTTGCCGCGAGCGCGCCAAATCAGATGCGCGTGCCCGCGCGATCGCGATTGCCGGCACCAACGGAAAGATCGACGACCGCCGCCCTCATCGCCCACCTGCTCAACGGCGCGGGACGCGACGCGCAGATGGGGCGGAAACATCGGCGTGCCGGTGCTGGCGCTCTCCAGCGCTGGGGCGCACAGCGCGCTTATGTGCTCGAAGTGATCCTCGTACCAAATTGATCTCGCGCCGCCCGCTCAAGGCCGACCGTAGGCGTGCTTCTTAGCGTCACCGAAGATCACATCGGTCGGCGCGGAAGGCGTCAGAACCGCTGCTATCAAGGAGCGCGCTCTGCCAGGCGTGGAGGACGGAGCGGCACCGCGGCGGTCGATGTCGACGACTGCGCTACGCTCTGCGGCCGCCGATCGAATCGAGCGCCGCTGGAAAAATGTCGTAGCGCGTTTCCGGTCGTGGCCCCGCTGGCCCGACGGCTATTACGCACGGAGGGTAGACGCATCTTGCGTGCGACCGAGCGGCAAGGCAGTCGTCGTGGCGGACCTGCGGCCGGTATCGGGTCGTTGCAGGCGGGCGTCGCACAATGCTCAGAACGCGGCTTTGCGCGGTCGCGGCGTGCACGGCGCTCGGCATCGATGCCGCCACGGGCTCAAAAGGCCTCAAAGGCTTTCCCGGTCTTGCGCCACCGGATGGAGTACGAGGTCGGCACGCAAGAGCGCAAGGTGTCTGTTCGTCAGCGACTCGAAGGCAGCGACCAATGCCGACTCGGCGGCCCAAGGCGCTGGCGAGCTTCAGGACATCTTCTGGATCGCCGGCGGAAAGGCGAAAACGGGCGGCATCGACAGTCTGACCGAAGCTTCTTTCCGCGCATCCACGCAAGGCGTCATATCTGATCGGAGAGAGCGGCGAACAGCGAGATTCGCCAAGACGCTGGATGGGCGCGTGCCCTTTACGGTCAATCAGGATCCTGCCAGCCGCTTTTTATCAGCGCTGCGGCGGCGCGACGCGCGGGCGTCGGGGCTGAGCGAAGCCGAGTGGTACTTTATTGTCGCGCAGCTTGGCACTCCATTCGACCAGTACCCGAACCCCGAAGTGCGCGGCAAAGCCTTCACGGACATTGTGTTGGGACTGGGTGTTTTGATTTAGTGGGGTGACGCGTACCGATTAAGCGTACTTGAAGTCCGAAAGGCATCATTATCTGCTTGCAGGATCGTGCAGCTCCGGCCTGCTGTAGTCCGCCGCCAGCGGGCGCGACGCGCGCTGGAGGGAGGTTTCTGATGGTGAGGAGGAGGGCTCAGCCCAAGGTTTGCACACATCAACAAACTAAATCAATGCAGATTGGGCACTGGCGGGAACTGAGATGAGTGGAGGTGAACAGACGTTTCGCGGTGGCAGCAGCTTTCCGCCTGGCTCGAAATGTCTTCCGCGACGACCATTCCGCTTCAACGAGGGCGTGCTCCGCTCAGCAGACGAGACTGTATACATCGGGAACGCGGTCGAGGCGCATCATCGAGCAGCTCCCGGCGACAACCAGCAAACCGGACGGAAACAAAATCGCGGGCGGTGCCGTGGCTACAGCGCTCTCGCTGGCGCGTGGTTCAGTCCGTTCAGCGCGGGGGCCAGCGTAGCGGCAGGGCGATTGTCGGCGCGGTCGCGGCGAGGGCGTCGCGGGAACGAAGAGGACGCACGGCCAAGTCACGTTCGAGATGCGCTTCGTGAACCGCCGCGTTCTCGTCGGCACTGTCGGGAAACTCGGGATGGGACGAAATCAGGCCGCGTGGCTGCATCAGGTGCCTACGCCGCCAGGCGCGCGGCAGCGCTCGCGACGCCGCCTCCGAGCTTGCCACCGCCGAACGATGCCTGGTCGAGGGGAGAAATCAAGGGCGTCGTTGGGTGGTTCCGCGGACTGGAGTCGCCGCTGAGGTATCTACCGTTCGCCCCGCTGTTTATTTCGAAATCCAGCTGCGTATCGGGGCGGTCGAAGAGGTGGATCAAGGTCAAGAACCCGCCGAGAGTTCCCGCGTGGCCTCGCGATTTATTATTATAGAAATTTGGATTTCTAATTTCGCCAGATTATTTTTGGCCGTTCTTGCACTCGCTCGGAATGCGCAATACGTGGATGAAGCACGGTCTCAATCGAGGTCGAAGGCGGCGGCATATTTGCTGCTGGCATTGTGTAGATAAAATTAGGCTGTTTTTTAAAAATTGGTCGCCCCACGGGGTGACAAAAAATCAGCTCCCGGCTGTCAGCCGGGAGGCTTTTAACGGCATCATCCATCCGACGCTGGGATCAGCCTGGAGGCGGCGAAAGCTATTCAGTCGGGGCGCAGGTCGAAGTGTTCCACCGGCAGCGTCCCTCGTGATGGCACGGCCAGTCGCCCTCGCGCCTGCCGCGACGAAGACGATCAGCTGCGTGACGCCGTGGGAGCGGATTGTGCGCAATTTGCGATGGGAGTGGCACATGGGGGTGTGTCGGGGGTTTAGCGCTACTACGCGATCGGAGACGAGCTATCAACTTTTAGTTGCGCTCGCTTTTGTGACTGGACTCGTTGGGTGCGAATTCGCGTTCAAATCTGCGTTTTGCGATCAAGAATATCTTTGAGTTGTTTTCCAATCTCAGTTTTTGCAGTATCAGCTTGAGCTGGCTCAGACAGAACTCTCTACCAAGAAAGACGGCTGGTATTTGGTTTTTTTGGACCTGATGTTGATTGTTTGGCCAGATAACCGTGCGACAAGCGGATGAACAAAGTGTGTCGCTGCTCCGCCGAGGCGTTTACGGTGCGGTACATATCCCATCCCGCCATATTTCTCCGCACCGCTGACGAATAGGCACCAAATAAATTCCCCATTCGTCATTTGCTGACGTTTTCTCTTTTGGTATTCTTCAGCAATACATTTTTGATGTAGTTGACGTCGAAAGACAAATCAGAGGGCATCGGTGTTGTAACCCGTTCAATCATCAACAATAGCTGACATCGGACAGAAATTCGGCGCATGCACTCTCGTGTCGCAGTGTACTCCTGGAAGCCAAATCTGTTCTAGGACTTGGGGATGTTTGCACTTATTTACAACAAAGGAAGAACGCTCCTCGGCTTTCATCAATCACGCTAGAATGTGAATTCCACATAACAATCTCAACCAAACACTTGTCCTCCCAGACAGAGTGGCTGCGACAAGCTCTTCAATTTATGTGGACCGGCAACACTGTCCCAAACTCCGAGAAATTCTACTTCTTCGATCGCATCGGTGCTGAATGATGCAAAATTGACGATTTCATCTTTGTGTTGCGTGAAGTAGTGCCATGCAGCCACGAACCAAAGAAAGCTTATTTGGTTTCAAAAGGCCGCAATGCGACAGAAGCAGTCAAAGCCCGGGCAGCAATGGCGCCCCTGGAGAAGCCAAAAATATAAAATCTATCCCTGGAACGTAATTGGAAGCTAGGTTTATGTATGCGTTTAGAATAAGAGAAATTTAAACCCTCCGCCGAGAACGCACCCATGAAGTATTTTTGAACTGTCATTGTATGCACCACACCTGCGGAGTAGATGAAATATTTGCCAGGATTACCCTCTGGATCCTCATGATCGAGGGGCTAAGTTCAATCGATGCTGCACGTTGCTTTGAAAATATCGCGAAAGCAGCCTGAGAGGTGCCATCGATTCCGATGAATATAATGCTTGAACCGGACCTGCGAATGCTCGTCAACGACCGGAATAATGTTCTGCTTGCAACTGCTGTTGAACTCCTCAAGGAGAATTCCCAAATGATTTTCGTATTCAAATCTTCGAACCGGCTCCCAAAATCCCGATACCACGGAAGGTAATGCTGGAAAAGATAGATTGCTAACAATTTTTTTCCAGATCAGCTATTCGAGATGTTTTTTGATATCGTCTTCATGTACTTTTCAGCATCAGAGCGGCGCTATGTCGAAAGCGAATGTTTCGTCTGGCTTCATCGCGGGAATTACTGTATCTTGCTTGAACGCGACCGAATGTCCCGCGTGTGTTGGGTACGGCGCGAGAACAGTCTAATCAATTTTGTCGGTTCTTCCGCGGTTCGATTGATTCAGGTCTATTTCTGCGGCAACATAGTCAGTCCAAGCGTCGACATCTTCTCAAATAACTTGGTCACGAGAAATAAACAAACGCTTGGCCGTTTGCTCGTTCGCTGGGTCGATAACTAGATGATCGATTACGGCCACCTTAGCGCGACGGTAGTGACGAAACCATCGCGAACCCGATCGCGAGTAATCGTCACGATAGAGAACCGCGAAATAAAACTTGCCTTCCTTTGTGTTCGGACGACCAATTTTTCCCGAACTTGCTTTGGATCAGTTTGAAGTCTTTCCGTGGCGTTCTTCTTAAAGACCTCTAGGCCCCGATCGTTTCAAACATCTGGGTCGGACTCTGGACCTAAATATTTGACGTCAAAATTGGCGCTCATGCTTGCCCTGCGCGTTACACTCGCACACTTCTTTGCGGCGCAAGATGAAATTTGATGCCGATCACTAGCCGTAGTGACAGCTCGTGTCCCAGCTCTGCGAAGTCGTGGAAGAATTGCGGTCGTCTTCGCCAATCTGCCGGAACGAAATTCGGTTTGACTGTTTGGGGACGATCGGGTCGCCGCGTCGAAGCCGAGAAAAGTGAAATTGCTTTTCGGTTGCGGCGAGGTTGTCGACCTTCCGACCGAGGATCGTTAAATCATCCGCATTGATTGCAAGCGACGACAACGAGAAGCTCGTAGCTCATCCCCCGGCCCCCGCAGAACCGACGCAACCTTACACGCGTTTGCAACAAGAACGAGAAGCGCACATTGCAGAAGTGACGCATGATCCGAGGAGGCCCCTGCGGACTCGTAGGCTGTGCCGCTGCGCCAGCCCGCTAGGGCACCCTGCCGTGCCTGTCCGAAGGCCTGTGGGTAACTTTGGCCGCAATAATTTTACCCCAGACCCTCATTTTGGTTATTCCACCGCCCGCCAAATAACCATGCGAGCAAGAAGTGACCATAAGCGCGGCAACTTGCGCAGCGCCAGCGCGGCGTCGTAATGCTCCTAAACCGCGAAGCGTCAGCTCGGGGCGTGACGGGAGCGGCAGCGGTTCGCGGGCACAACGCACGCCCTTTGGCGAATGGTGGTGGACGGTCGACCGGCTGACGCTCGCTCGCCTTATGGCGCGCTGACGCTGGCCGGTGTCGTGCTCTCTCTGGCCGCGAGCCCGCCCGTTGCCGCCCGCCTAGGGTCACCGGCCCGTTCTTTTTCGTGAACCGGCACATTCTCTACGTGCTGCCGGCTATCGCGGTGATGCTGGGAGCGTGTCGTTTCTCAGCCCGCGTCAGATCGCCGCCTGTCGCTGGTCGTGTTTGTCGGCGAGTCTGATCATGGTGGCCGCGACGCCGTATTTCGGGCGAGATCAAGGGCGAGCGTTAGCTGGCTTGTGTTGGTCCGTCAACGTCCAGCCGTCCGAGTTCCTCAAACCCGCTTTTTGTCATCATTGTCGCACTGGCTGTTCGGTGGATCGGCAAAGCGCCCAGACATGCCCAGCAAACACATTCTCGCTCCTGTTGCTGTTGACCGCCGATCGCTTTTGCTCGTCGTGCAACCCGACTTTGGCAGACGATGCTGATAGCGGTGGTCTGGAGGCGCACTGTTCTTCATGGCCGGCATGCGGCTCGTCTGGGTGGCGGGAATTGCCGGGCTCGCTGGGATAGGACTACTGAGCGCGTACTATACGGTGCCGCACGTGGCGCGCCGTATTCAACGCTTCCTTGATCCGGCGTCCGGGGATACCTTCAACATCGACATTGCCACCGAAAGCTTCATGCGTGGCGGCTGGTTCGGCAAGGGGCGGGTGAAGGCACCGTGAAGCGCATTCTTCCCGAAAGTCATACGGACTTTGTTTTCGCGGTCGCGGCTGAGAATTTGGAGTTGTGCTGTGCCTCTGCACTGGTGGCGCTGTTTGCATTCATTGTCATCCGCATGCTGGTTCGCGCCATGCGCACTGACGATCCATTCGCTCGTTTTGCCGCCGCGGGCCTGACCATCCTGTTTCGCCACGCAGTCGGCGATCAATATGGCGGATCAACTTGCACCTCATGCCCGCCAAAGGCATGACACTGCCATTCATTTCTGGTGGGTCGTCGATGATTTCGGTCGCCTATGCAATGGGCATGTTGCTGGCGTTGACGCGCGAGCAGCCGCACGCGGGCGGCGACATGGCTGGCTGCCGGCGTTGGCCGGGAGCTGGCGCGGATCTGATGGATGCGAGCGTTTGCGCCGCTCTCGTTCTGCTCGCGGCCGGCGGCTTTCCGGCGGCCATCTCTTTCCAGCGGAGGCGCTGGCGGACGCGTCTTCACGCAACGCGAGACGTAACTGTACCGACCTCGCCACCGACCATCGTTAGCGGCGCACTTCAAATTTCCCTGCGCGCGAGGTGCATGCCGTTCCGAGCGCACGACCGGTGCGAGGCCGCGATCCGCTATCGTTGATGGACCCGGACCGCGACGTTGCTGGCTATCGGCACGGCCAAAGCCTGGTCGCTGGTTCGCCGGATCAGCCCGAGACGTAAGATTGTACGTGCGGTTCCGGCGGCTACCCGACGGTGCCGCCCCTTCTGGCGGCAAGCTTGCACGGGGTGCCGACGGTTTGCACACGAAGCAGGACGGCGTCATGGGGCGCGCCAACAGACGCTACTGGCGCCTCGGGTGACCGCGATTGCCACTGGATTCCGCGTCCTCAGGAAACCTCAACGTCCGCAGATTGGCGAGAAGCAAAGTGACGTTCACCGGAAACCCGGTGCGCCCGCAGGTGATCGCCGCCGCCGGGAACAGAGCTACACCGCGTCAGATCCCGGAAACAGAATTCGCTTGTCTTTGGCGGCAGTCAGGGCGCGCGCGTGATGGCCGAAATCGTGCCGCCCGCAATCGGAGCGCCTGAGCGCCGATCTTCCGGCAAGCGACTGTCCGTCGTGCACGGCAGGTCGCGGGCGGGAGGACGCCGACGCACGCACGCTCGATCCGCCTATAGCGGCGAACTTGGTGTCGACGTCGAGATCGCTCCGTTTTTCCGACCACCAGCGCGCATGGCAGCGGCACAACTGGTCATCTCCCGTTCCGGCGCCTCAACAGTCGCGAGCTTTCCGAGCAATACGTAAC
>ERZ1370068.5833-contig-4839_pt1 | contig 132085 bp, 185 predicted proteins | sample MGYA00561227_ERZ1370068 | MGnify/ENA primary metagenome ERZ1370068 (study PRJEB38410, sample SAMEA6850437) | metagenome | study: Metagenomic assessment of the ecological functions of the soil: analysis of the soil microbiota associated with the...
GTATGCTTCGTTCAGTTACGTATTGCTCTTCTGCGGGAACGAGCCAGTCAAAGTTGCCCTATTGCCCGGGGCTGTCGCATCGCATATCGGTCGGCCGGTCGGCAGCGCAGCCGGGCGGGTGCGTGAGAAACGCCACCACCGCAACCGCCGACAGCGCGATAACTCACGCCGTCTCATGCCCCCACCCTCCCCGTCTGGGGCGCACATTTCGAAACTCCCACACCCAGCCAGTCTGGTGCGCGTAAGCTAAAGTCGCTCAACCTGGCTCTTGCTGGATCGGCGCGTCATTGCGTCGATGCAGGCATCATCGCCGATAGCTTCTGCTTCGTCCTGGCGGCTCTGATCCGGCGCCTCCCGAACCGCTGGGCGCGCCCGCGAGGTCGTGCCGCCGCGCATTCTCATAGGACGGCCCAGGGCGCTGCACACATATTGATTTCTGCATTCTTGTGTGAAGGCCCTCACTCTCACAGCGGTCCCAACCTGATACATCTTTCCGGTGAATTCTGGAGGAGCAGATCAAGCTTCCCGCCAAGCATAAGCGCGTGGATGGAGGCGATCGTGGTCATCGGAGCGGTGATTGCTTTAGAAATGGTAATCGGTAGTGTCGGCGTACCCCGTGCGGCCCCGTGATCGAGCAAACGCAGGACGACTTTCGGCAACTACCTCTCATCAACCGGGAAACGCCCCGTCCTTGGAGACGGACGCTCCGGTCAATGACCGTGAGCAACTCAGGCGATACTTTCTTCAGGAATGGCGCGGTCCACCGATGCGATCTTCTCCTCGGTGGTAGGTCGCGCGGCGCCTTCGGAATCCGGGCACAGTGAGACCAATTCTCTGATCTGATCGCGCAGAGATTTTTGGTCGCCATCTTCGCAGCCCGTGGCCAGGCCCTGTGTGGGGGACGGTTGCCCGGCCCCGGAACTTTGACGCAGGTTTTAATTGGCCGACAATCGTAAGCGCCGAGTGCGTACTGAAGTACCATGCTGGCCTTCGTGGCGATTGCCGCGCTGTACGGGCTGCGCTGAGTCACCAGAGTTGCGCGAGCCATGATAAGGCCGCGATCGGTGGGCGTTATTCGAGTCGCCGGATTGAGCCGTCGGGGGGCGGATCATGAAAATGATGACGAGGGAGCAGCTTTTTGCGGCGCCGAGATTGGCGCGTCGGGCCAAGGGGCGGTTCGATCGGGGGATGGAGGCGGTGAGTGCAGCACGGGCACGGGCGACGGAAATCGCGCAGCAATGTGCGGCACTGCCTAGGCTGATCCCTACTGCATCACAGAGACGCCGCTTGGCGAGGTTGAGATTGGCCGAGTCGTGAAACGCACCCAGCGGGCTGCGCTCGAGTCACGGCGGGCCTTCCATTGGGGCTTTCAGCGCGCGTCGGCGACCTTGGACCAACAAATGCTACTGCCGCTCGCCGGAACTTGGCAGATCGCCTTTCGGGAAAGACCGAGCCGCGCGCGCCCGACCCGGAAGAACGCTCCCAGCGAGTGATGCGAAGATGAGCCCCGCTACCCTTGGGCTGTCAACAAGGGCCCCGCAGGTCACTGGGCGCGTTTTAGGCCTGCTAAGTGTGGGGTAGCCAGAGTCCGCCAAATCGCACCAGTGGACTCCGCTGAGTCACGGCAGGGCATCTGGGAACCGTCCTGCGCGACCGGATTACCTCAGTGCGTCCTGCTTAGGGATTTTGACGGAGCTTTACCTCTTAGTGGGTTGCGTCTGTCGGCTGTCCGCGATTACACGGGAACCCTGCCGCAGTGTAAAGCAATTGCCCGGCCACCGCTTGCAGGCGGCTTCGTAGGTTGCCACCGCCACCGCCAGATCATCAACATCAGCGACACGCTGAACCACGTTGCCGCTAGGGTCCCAGCGGTCGATGCGGTAAGCGAAATCCGTCTTGGTGGTTGTCATAAAGGGTATCCGCGCGCAAGCGGGGCGCGCTCGTTTTTACACGGATTTTGGGTATTTAATTCTGCATCCTCCCGTGGATTACTTTGCATCCACGCCGAGAGGCCCGTCAAGTGTTCTGCCGTTAAACGCGGGTGGCCTTAATGATGCGTGCGCCTTGCCGCAGTGTGATGGCCTCGCCCGGCCACCGCTTGCAGGCAGCTTCGTAGGCCGCCATCGCCAGCTCTAGATCATCGATGATGGCGATGTGGTGAATGATATTGCCGCCGTAGGTGTCCCAACGGTCGAGGCGGTAGGCGAGGTCGGTTTCTCCGCTCTCCACAGTCTGTTGCGGGATATAGGATAAAAGCGGTAAATTGTGTGTTCCTCTTGCTTTCAGTCCTATTCAAGGAATATCGACCGGCCGCGGTTCTCGCGCCATCCGTCGCGCGTCCGGACAGCCTCATCCTCCAACCATTGCGGCGATCGGTGACGCTCAGTGCCCAACTTTGGTCCGACTGCGCCACGACGGTACTTGCACTTACTTGCCCCCTTGCCGCGCCTTACTTACTTGCCGCCTTGCCACCTCTTGCCTAAACCCCATCAAACCCAACATTGTTGCGTGTCCGTTTCCAGGCCCGACCTAGGCCCGCCGAGAGCCGACCGCCACCCGCCAGTCTGCCAGCGAAGTGGCCTCCATACGGCAATTGTGAGGGGGTAGGGCGGGAAGGTCGAAAAAATAAACCGCGGCACTATCGACAGCGTTTAGGTCGAGAACCGCGAAATCATCGAGAGATCGACCGCGTAGCTCCGCGCGATCGATGCCAGCGTCTCGCCCGCAGCACGCCGCTTGATGGCCTCAGCCCGCTGATAGGGCGAGAGCTTGGGCTTGCGGCCGAATTTCACGCCATTCGCCATCGCCCGCTTGCGACCCTCGCCAGTGCGCTCGCGGATCAGCTCACGCTCGAACTCCGCGATGGCGGCCAGGAGCGTCGAGAGCAGCCGACCCTGCGGGCTCGAGGTGTCCCACAGCGGATCGCCGAGCGAGCGGAATACGGCGCCGGCCTTGCCGATGCGGTCGATCAGGTCGAGAAGCTCACGGGTCGAACGGCCAAGCCGATCGAGCTTGGCTCACCAGGACGACATCGCCCGGCTTGAGCGCGGCCATGAGCTTGGCCAATTGCGGGCGATCGGCGCGCACGCCGCTGATCTTCTCGCGGTAGATCGTGGTCGCGCCGGCGGCTTCGAGCGCCTCGATCTGGCGGCTCAAGTCGCTGATCCTGAGTGCTGACGCGGGCATAGCCGAAAGCGATCATTTAGCCTCCATTTCGCAAATAAGATTCACAAAGCCTAACACATTGAAAAGCCATGTTCAGCATTAGTTTGTGAAACTGCTAAGTTTTGCAATAAATATTCTGCGGTGTTAGCGCCAACCTCATACCAAATCCCACCATCACCTGATGCGTTAAGGAAGCCCACCCGCAGCACCTTCTGAAATCGCCGCTGCCCAGCGAGCCGAAACGCTCGCCAGACTCGCCACGCGCCAGCTGTGAGTCATGGCGGGGCTATCACGGCTGGCACCCGACGTTAGTGACCGGAGTCCAGGCGGCGATCTTGAACGCCGGCCAGGTGCTCGGCTTGGCAGCTTGGCGAATTGCACGGCTCTGGTGGGCCTACCCGCTTCACTGACAGCGCATGGGAGCAGGTCATTCCCTGGAGCGAGAAGCCAATCTGCCCGCTCAAGAAACTCAATACGTCAGCCAATCCCCCGGCTGCGCGTCCATCCGGTAGGGCCGGTAGCCGCTGATGTTCTCCGGCTTCGGCGCCTCTTTCATCGGCACCCACGGTCGCGACATGCAGGCATACCTGCACTCGTCACCGCAATGATCCTCACTATCCGTCATCACATCTTCCGGCCGGTCGGGTCGTGCTGCAGAAACGGAACGGTGCGGGATGAAATCGATGCAAGTCGAGAACACCACAAGCATGGGGTGGCCGTCGCCGTCGCCCACCAGCCGGGAGCGCACCTGATCCCAGCCGCCCATGGCGCTGCACTGCGATGCACTCGATCAACGAGGTCTCCGGATCGCTTGATACGCTTCGCCTGTCGGCGCGACGAGGATCACCTTCTCGCCAGCCGCCAGAGCAGCCTCGCTGTCCGCGATGGCCGTCTCCTGAAGGGCGGAGGGCCGGGCTATTGGTGAGGTGCTCACGTTCACGCCAGCCTGAGCACATCGTTGGGCGCCACTGCCCGGGAGGGGAGTGGGTGTCCACAGCATTTTGCGCAGCATGGCTCATGCGCTCGCCTGCTCACGGCCGACGGTCCTTAAGCTCGGGCAGGGATGCCGCCCAGACCTCGGCATCGGCGCGCAGGATGAAGTGTCTTGCGGCCGAGCTTCACCGCGCGCAGTCGGCGGGCGCGGATCTGTTTGTATATGCCGTCTCACGGCAGACCCGGTAGGCATCACAAAAGTCTTTGAGCGTCAAAGCAGGAGCGTGCATTTCTTCGCCTCATGTTGGTGGTGGTGGTCGCGTAGCAGACCGCTGATGCCCACCCACATAGGACATCCCTACCGCCGGAAATACGTGCCGCACTATTTCCGTCACGACGTTTTTGCGCGTGCCTAATTTTCGTCGGTCGGCAAGTCCACCAGCAGGTCCAATGGCAATGGTCGCCCCGCCGCCACGCGCTCGCGTGCCCGTTCAATAGCCTTTGCAATTGTTCTTCGTGCTGCTTTGCTTCCCGGTAGCGCGCGCAGAGATTTGGGACGGTGTAGAGGCCCCACGTCTCAGGCTTGTCCTTTTGCAGCTTGCGGACAGCATCTTGTGTGCGCATGCCCGTTTCGGACATCACACGTTGGACTGCGCGCACGAGATCAAGGCCTAGCCCAGCCTTCCATGACGGGTGACGACCACGTTTCGGCCGGAACGAAAGTTGTAGTCCAGGGACGTGTTCGCACGCCAAACTAACCGCTAATTGCCACCAACAATTCTCGCTCGGGTCGATCCTGTAGTGTGTGCACAGTAGCGCCATCTTTTCGAATACTTGCGCTTTTATCCACTCAGTCAGGTTCGCCCGAGACCGTATCCACGTAAATGGGCTCCGCCAACGCGCCAGCGTACTGGGCGCAGGTCGCTTGCGTGCCATGATCACCGCCTTCACCGCCCAACTTGATGTGATGGCGCAGGGCAGGCCGGACGGCGGTGAGATGTCCGGCGGCGGGCCGCGAACCCGGCCCCGCGCCTTCGGGGATGCTATCGCGGTGTTCGCGCACGAGCGAGCGCGACCACCTTGCCCGCGTCCGTCTCGACCTTGGCGCAGTACGCGGCCCAGGCGTCCATCAGCTTGCGGCGCTTTGCCAGCGCCGTCCCGCGGCGATAGGCGGCCTCGGTCTCGTCGTCGACCAGGTGCGCCAGGCCATCTCCGCCACCTCGCGCGGGAAGCTGGTGCAGTCGCCCGCCCAATCGCGGAACGAACTGCGCATGCCGTGGCACGTGGCCGGCGTGTTGGTGTGGCGGGCGATGACGTTGGCCAAACTGACGTCGCTAATCGCCCGACTTGTCATTTCGCTGGCGAAGATAAGACCCTCCCCCGGCGCGCCGAGCACGTCGAGCGCGGCACGGGAGAGCGGCACTAGGTGAGGCCGGTCGCCCTTCATGCGGTGCGCCGGCACGGTCCACAGCCCTTCTTGAACCTCCGCCCAATCGGCTCGCGCTGCTTCTGCGTAGCGGGCCGCGGTCAGAATGATGAATCGCAGCAGCCGCGCCAGCACCGGACGTGTCCGCGGCAAGCGAGGCCATGAATGTGGGCAACTCGGCGTAGAGGCAACGCCGGATGGTGCTCCACCTTCCGCACCTTGCGCTTGCTCGGCAATAGCTGGTCGAGGTGCCCACGCCACAGCGCCGGGTTTTCGCCGACGCGTAACCCTTCGGCCTTGGCAGCGCTCAATATTGCCTCGATACGGCCGCGCACCCGCGAACCGGTTTCGACCTTCTTCGCCTCCCACAATGGTCGCAGCACCGTAAGCATTGCGGCCGTGTCCACGTCGGCGACCGGCAACGGTCCAATATGCGGATAGACGTAATCGCGCAGCGTGTTGCGCCATTGCTGCCGGTGCTTCGGATTTTCCACGTCGCCTCACGACTAGAGATGAAGCCCTCGGCGTACGCCTTGAACGTCACCGCCCGGCTCGCCTCGGCCTTGGCAGCCGCGCGCGCCGCGTTCCGGTGGTCGATCGGGTCGAGGCCTCGCCGCAGCAGGCCCCGCGCTTCCTGCGCCGCCTCGCGCGCCTTGGCCAACCCACGTCGGCCAGCGGGCCGAGCCCCATGAAGCGCTCGCGGCCGGTCGCCGGCGACGTGTAGCGGAAGCACCACGAGCCGTTGCCATTCCGGTCCACGTCGAGCCGGAGTCCACCGCCGTCCGACAGCTTGTCGCCCGGCTTCGCGTTCTTCACCCGTAACGCCGTCGAAAGCTTGTGCATGTCCGCCCGAAGTTGTCCGCCTAAACCCACGGAGTATCCCACGTTCGCGGCGCGGATTGTGGCATACTTCGGCGGACACGTATAGACGAATTGCCCTAGGAAGCGACCGTCCTGTGGGCCTAACCGCGCGACGGTTATGGACGTGGATAGACGTCGATGGATACTTAGCTGGCGGAGGGAGTGGGATTCGAACCCACGATACGGTTTCCCGTATACACGCTTTCCAAGCGAGCGCCTTCAGCCACTCGGCCATCCCTCCGGGAACGGTGCGGCGGGCGCAATATAGCGGCGCGCCGTGAAGTGACAACCCGCGCCACCGCCCATGGGACGACCCGCCGACCCACGCCCGGCCTCGCCTCAATTGAGCCCTCGCACGTCTCCCGCCTCGCTCACGTCATAGCCGGCGAGTTCGGTCGGCGCGGTCACGGAACGCTGCCGTGCGGACGAATTTGAACAGCGCCTGCGGACCCGGCCGGAAATAGTCGCGCTGGCGCAGCGCCAGGTCGAAGCGCTCCCACGTCAGCGGCACGAAATCGAGACCGGCCGCCTGCGCGACCGCGCGGGTCGCGATGCCGCAATCGGCGCGACCGGATCGCACCGCCTGGGCGATATCGGCGCCGGTCGGACAGACCGGCTTGACCAATGTCAGCGCATCGAACGCCAGGCCGGCGCGGGCAAGGAGCGCGAGCAGGAGCAGTTGCGCGCCGGCGCCCTGCGGCCGCAACGCCAGACGCGCCCGCTGCGCGGCGATGCTGGCGACATCGCGCAGCTGCAACGGGTTGCCCGCCGCCACAACGAGTCCCTGCTCGCGGCGCGCAAGCGCGATCACGACGACGTCGTGCAGGCCAGACGTGCTCGGCGACGGCGTCGAGATTTGCACGCCTCGTCATCGCCGTCGAGCCGGTGGAGATGGATCGCCGCGGCCGTGACCTCCCCGCGCGCGAGCCGGCGCAAGCCGGCCTCGCTGCCCTCCGGCAGGCTGGCGAGCCCCGAGCCGCTCTCGCGCAGCGCCCATTCCAGCAGCGGATCGTGGCTGCCGCCAACGATCGGGGGCGCCGGCGCGTGGGCAAGCGCAGGCATGACCAGCCCTGCCGCCAGCCAGCGGTCGAGCGCGGCTCTTGGAAACAGCCATCTGCCCGTGACCTTGGTGCAGGGCACGGCGCCGGTGGCCACCAGCTCGTAGAGCTTGCGCTCGGAGAGCCGCAGATAGGCCGCCGCTTCGTCGGTCGTCAGCAGGTCCATCATATGCACAGCTATGAATAATTATGCACTGGCTACCAAAATTGACCAGATTGGGCCGAAATGCAACATGCACTCAGCCGATGAGGTGACGCTCATGCCGGACAACGTTTCGGCGCTGCAACTGCTGCTGACCGGCGATCCGGCCCTGCTGGCGATCGTGCGCCTGTCGCTCCTCGTCAGCTTTGCGGCCGTGATCCTGGGCGGCGCTCATCGGCGTGCCGCTCGGCGCCGGCGTCGCGCTCACGCGCTTTGCCGGCCGCGAGGTCGTGATCGTCGTTCTCAATGCGCTGATGGGGCTGCCGCCGGTCGTGGTGGGGCTCGTCGTCTATCTCCTGCTGTCGCGCTCGGGCCCGCTCGGATCGTGGGGCCTGCTGTTCACGCCGCAGGCGATGATCATCGCCCAGACCGTGCTGGTCGCGCCGATCATCGCGGCGCTGACGCGGCAGACCATCGAGGACTTGTGGACCGAGTACCGCGACGAGCTCGCGGCCATGGACGTCGGTCCGCTCGCGGCGCATCGCGACGCTTGATCTGGGACGGCCGCTTCAGCCTGGTCACCGCGCTGCTCGCAGGCTTCGGCCGCGCGGCCGCGGAGGTCGGCGCCATCCTCATCGTGGGCGGCAATATCGACGGCTTCACCCGCACCATGACGACAGCGATCGCGCTCGAGACCTCGAAGGGCGACCTGCCGCTCGCGATCGGACTTGGCGTGGTGCTGATCGCCATCGTCGTCGTGGTGAACGCCGCTGGCCTGGGGCCTGCGGCGCGCCGGCGAACGATTTGCGGGATGACCATGCGCGCGCCCGTCACCGATCTGCCGATCGTGCTCGAGGACGTCAGCTTCGTCGCCGGCGGCGTGACGATCCTCGACCGGATCTCGCTTGCGCTTGCGGCCGGGTCGCCCACGGTCCTGATCGGGCCGAACGGCGCCGGCAAGACCACGCTTCTGCGGCTCATCATGGGCCTGGTGCCGCCCACGCGCGGACGCGTGACCTGGGGCGGCCGCGAGGACGTCGCGCCGACGCATCGCGCCATCGTGTTCCAGCGCCCGGTGATGCTTCGTCGCAGCGCCGCCGGCAACATCCGTTATGCGCTGGCGGCCGCCGGCGTGCCGCGCGCGAAGCGCGAGGCGCGCGCCGGCGAGCTGCTGTGCGCTCGTCGGCCTCGACGGGCTCAGCGAGCGTCCGGCGCGCAAGCTCTCCGGCGGCGAGCAGCAGCGGCTTGCGCTCGCGCGCGCGCTCGCCAAGGAGCCGCAGGTCCTGCTGCTCGACGAGCCGACCGCAAGCCTCGATCCGGCTGCGACCAAGGCGATCGAAGATGTCATCCGCGCCGTCGCCGGGCGCGGCATCAAGGTGGTGATGTCGACGCATGATCTGCACGAGGCCAAGCGGCTCGCCGGCGACATCGTGCTCATGCATCGCGGCCGCGTGATCGAGAGCGGTCCGGCCGACGCCTTCTTCTGCGCTCCCAGGAGCGAGGATGCCCGCCGATTCATCGCCGGCGAACTGCTCGTTTGACCGTCTTCAACCTCGGACCAGAAGAAACAAGGAAGGAGAACATGATGCCGACCCGCCGCCTGTTCGTTCTAGCTGCGACCATCGCCATGCTCGCGGCCTCGCCGGCGCATGCGCAGGACAAGTCGATCGTCGTCGCCTCCACCACCTCGACGCAGGACTCCGGCCTGTTCGGCCATATCCTGCCGCTGTTCAAGGCCAAGACCGGCATCGACGTGAAGGTGGTGGCGCAGGGCACCGGCCAGGCGCTCGACACCGGCCGGCGCGGCGATGCCGACGTGCTGTTCGTCCACGCCAAGCCGCAGGAGGAGAAATTCATCGCCGACGGCGCCGGCGTGAAGCGCTACCCGGTGATGTACAACGATTTCATCCTGGTCGGCCCCAAGAGCGATCCCGCCGGCGATCAAGGGCATGACCGACGTCACGGAGGCATTGAAAGCCATCAAGGCCAAGGGCGCGCCCTTCATCTCGCGCGGCGACCGCTCGGGCACGCATGCCGCCGAGCTCGAGCTCTGGAAGGCCGCCGGCATCGACATCGGCAAGGACAAGGGCGCCTGGTACAAGGAGATCGGCCAGGGCATGGGCGCCGCGCTCAATACCGCGTCGGCGGCGAACGCCTACGTGCTCGCCGACCGCGGCACCTGGCTCTCGTTCAAGAACCGCGGCGATCTCGACATCCTGCGTCGCAGGCGACAAGCGCCTGTTCAACCAGTACGGCGTCATGCTGGTGAACCCGGCAAAGCATCCGCACGTGAAGAAGGAGCTCGGCCAGGCCTTCATCGACTGGCTGGTCTCGCCCGACGGCCAGAAGGCGATCGCGGACTACAAGATCAACGGCGAGCAGCTGTTCTTCCCCAATGCCACCGTGCCGGGGGCGTGATGCTGCGCCTGCCGTCAATTGTCGTCTTTCTGCTTGCCGTGACTATGTCCGCTGCAGCATCGGACCCGGTTCTCCTGCACGCCGCCGGCGGCCACCGCGCGCGCCCTCACCGAGGTGGCAGCCGCATTCGCGGCAGCATCCGGCCAAAAGGTCGGCCAGCGCGCGCTGGCAAGATACGGCTTCTCGGCTCCGCTGCTGCCGCCATAGGAGAACGCGATGAAGATCAGCGCTCGCGACGTGACGATCGTGGTCGACTAGGATTACGCGATATGAGACTCGATCGCCGCACACTGCTTGCCGCACTCTCGGCGACGTTCCTCGCCCGCGCACGGTCCGCGCCGCGACGCGTCGCCGACGGGGCCAGCCGTGCCGTGCCGGTGCCGGAGCGGGTCGCGCGCGTGTTTCCCGCCGGACCGCCAGCGGCGATCTTTCTCTGCACGCTCGCGCCGGAGCTTCTCATCGGCTGGCCGCGCGCCAACCGGCCGGAGGAACGCGAATTCCTGCTGCCCGACGTCGGCGGCCGGCCGGAAAGTGGGCCGCATTACCGGAGCGTGGCAATACCGCCAATCTCGAAGTCGTGCTCGCGCTCAAGCCCGACCTCATTCTCGATGTGGGCAGCGTGGACCCTACCTATGTGTCGCTCGCCGAGCGCGTGCAGCAGCAGACCGGCATCCCCTACGCGCTGCTCGACGGTCGCTTCGACGGCATTCCGCTCGGCTACCGCACGCTCGGGGCGTTGATCGGACGGCGCGAGCAGGGCGAGGCCTTTGCACGCAGCGCCGAGGACACGATCAAGACCATCACCCAGCGTGTGGGCACGATTGCGCCGGAGCGGCGGCCGCGCGTCTACTACGCCCGCGGGCCGCGCGGGCTCGAGACCGGGCTCGGCGGCTCGATCAACGTGGAGACGATCGAGCTGCTCGCGCGCAACGTCGCCGGCGGCACGCGCGGCGGCCTCGCCAATGTCTCGATCGAGCAGGTGCTGCTGTGGAATCCGGACGTCATCATCACCATCGACCGGGACTTCGCGGCGAACGTCTTGAGCGATCCGGCCTGGGCGCCGGTCGCCGCCGTGCGCGCGCGGCGCGTGCACCTTTCACCCAAGCTGCCGTTCGGCTGGGTCGACTTCCCCCGACGGTGAACCGCCTGATCGGGCTGTGGTGGCTTGCAAGGATTCTTTATCCGGATCTGTTTCCGGAGGATTTGCGGGCGCTGACGCGCGAGTTCTACGCGCGCTTTTATCACGTCACGCCCGACGATGCGCAGATCGACCGCGTGCTGGCAGGCCGGGATTGAGCGATGACATCGCTGTCGCCGTCGTGCCGCGCAAGCGGCATCCAGTAAGCGTCGGCGTCTGCGATTGGAAGGTCGCACTGGCGAGCATGTCCATCGAGTAGCTGACGTTGCATCTCATGATGACGCCGGTGGTGACCGGCCCCTGCCTGATGGATGCGACGACATCGAACCCGCTCAAGGCTCAGCAAATGACTCGCCGCTTCCTTCCGGGGCTCTTCATCGCGCTTGGCGTGCTCGCGCTCGGGCTGATCGTCGCCTTCACCGTCGGACGCTATCCGGTGACGCTCGCCGAGCTTGCCGACGTGCTCCTCTCGCGCGTCACCGGACGGCCGAGCACGGCGCCGGCGGCGGTCGAGAACGTCGTGCTGCTGGTGCGCGGACCGCGCGTCCTCGCCGCCGTGATGGTGGGCGCGGCGCTGGCGGTGGCCGGCACGGCATTCCAGGGCCTGTTCCGCAATCCGCTGGTCTCGCCCGACATTCTCGGCGCCTCCTCCGGGGCGGCGCTCGGCGCCGTGCTCGGCATCTATTTCTCGCTCGGCGTGATCGGCATCGAGAGCCTCGCCTTCGTCGGCGGGCTCGTCGCGGTCGCCGCGGTCTACGTCATCGGCTCGCTGCTGCAAGCGCGCGATCCCGATCCTGGTCCTGGTGCTTACCGGCGTCGTCGTTGGCGCGCTGCTCGGCGCCGGCATCGGGCTGGTGAAGTATCTCGCCGATCCCTACAACCAGCTTCCTGCGATGACCTTCTGGCTGCTCGGCAGTCTCGCCGCCACCACCGCCTCCGATCTCGTGCCGCTCGCTGGTCCGGTGGCGCTCGGTACCGTCGTGCTGGTGGCATTGCGATGGCGATTGAACGTGATGTCGCTGCCGGAGGACGAGGCGCGCACGCTCGGCGTTGCCGACCGGTCCGCTGCGCATCACGATCGTGGTCGCGGCCACGCTGGTGACCTCGGCGAGCGTCGCGACCTCGGGCATCATCGGATGGGTCGGACTGGTGGTGCCGCACCTTGCCCGCGCGCTGGTCGGGCCCGATTTCCCGCGCCTCGTCCCGACTGCCGCGCTGCTCGGCGGCGGCTATCTGCTGTTCATCGATACGCTCGCGCGCACCGCTGCGCCGATCGAGATTCCGCTCGGCATCCTGACCGCCGTCATCGGCACGCCGTTCTTCATCTGGCTGCTGGCCGGCATGCAGCGGACGTGGTCATGACCCTCGCCGGGCGCGACCTCACCATCGGCTACAGCGACCACGTGGTCGGGCGCGCCCTCAACGTGGCGCTCGAGCAGGGCGAGGTGCTGGCGCTGCTCGGGCCCGAACGGCGGCGGCAAGACCACGCTGCTCAAGACGCTGCTCGGCATCCTCACGCCGCAAGCCGGCGAGGTGACGATCGGCGGTCGCTCGCTGGCTCGCATATCGATCGGCGAGCGCGCGCGGCTCATCGCCTATGTGCCGCAGGCGCACGTGCCGACCTTTGCCTTCACCGTCGAGACCGTGGTGCTGATGGGGCGCACCGCGCACGGCAATCTCTTCAGCCGGCCGTCCGCGCATGACCGGATGGTGGCGGCGCGGGTGCTCGAGCAGTTCGGCATCGCGCAGCTGGCGCCGCGGCCCTACACGATGATCTCCGGCGGCGAGCGCCAGCTCGTGCTGCTGGCGCGCGCGCTGGCGCAGGAGCCGCAATTCGTCGTGCTCGACGAGCCGACCGCGAGCCTCGACTTCGGCAACCAGGGCAAGGTCATGCGCGAAATCCGCGCGCTCGCCGGCGCGGGCCACGGCGTCCTGTTCACCACCCACGATCCGAACCATGCGCTGCGCGCCGCCGACCGCGCCTATCTCCTGCGCGCGGGCGAGCGCATCGCCGAAGGCGCCGTGGGCGCCGTGCTCACCCGCGAACAGCTCGAAGACCTCTACCGCGCGCCGGTCGAGAAGCTCACCGATGGGGAAACGGGCCACGCGGCGTTTCTGCCGGGCTAAGGGCGGTATCATGCCCGCAACCGGCGATTAAGGCGGCGCCCGCTTTCGCGGGCGATGACGACCACTTATATTCCAATCAAATGACCGCACCCCCGGACGACTACCTCATCCGGCCCGATCCGCTCGATCCGCGGCTCACCGAGCGCGTCACCGGCGTCGACCAGACCGGCGCAGGCGATCGAGACCCGGGTGACGGTCGAGCGCGCGCTCACGATCTTCCTCAATTCGCAGGAGATCGTGACCGCCATGACCATCAACGACTATCCGGAATATCTCGCGCTCGGCTACCTGCTCAACCAGCACATGCTGCTGCCCGACGACGTCGATCACCGGCGTCGACTACGACGAGGAACTCGCCGTCGTCGTCGTGCGCACCAAGCGCAAGACCAATTACGAGAAGAAGCTGAAGAAGAAGGTGCAGACCTCGGGCTGCGCCCAGGGCACCGTGTTCGGCGACCTGATGGAGGCGCTGGAGAACGTCACGCTGCCGCAGGCGCAACTGCGCACGTCGTGGCTCTATGCGCTCACGCACAAGATCAACACCACGCCCTCGCTCTATCTCGAAGCCGGCGCGATCCACGGCTGCGTGCTCGCGCACGAGGACAGGCCGCTGATCTACATGGAGGACGTCGGCCGCCACAACGCGGTCGACAAGATCGCGGGCTTCATGTTCAAGCACGGCGTCGCCGCGCACGACAAGATTTTCTACACCACCGGCCGCCTCACCTCGGAAATGGTGATCAAGACCGTGCGCATGGGCATCCCGATCCTGGTCTCGCGCTCGGGCTTCACCGCCTGGGGCGTCGAGCTTGCGCGCAAGGCGAATCTCACGCTGGTCGGCCGCGCGCGCGGCAAGCGCTTCGTCGCGCTCGCCGGCGAGGACCGCATCGTGTTCGACCAGGATCTCGACTTCGTCGAGGAGGAAAGCGCCAAGCACCGTCGGAAAGCGGCGATGCACGATGATTGAGATGTCGCTCGTTGGTCCGGCTGAACGGTTGATCGGTTCGGGAAATTCCTACGACAGCGGCATGATGCAGCGCGACGGGTCTATCGCCCTTCCCGGCGCGGCGCGGGTAGGACGGAGGCTGAGATGTGCGCTTGAAGCATTGCCCGGCGCCCGCCTCGGCAGATCGTAGTCATGCGTCCGTCAATCCTCGGCCTGGTGCTCGCGGGCGGGCTGGCGCGGCGCATGGGCGGCGGCGACAAGGCGCGCATCCGGATCGGCGGCAAGACCATTCTCGAGCGCGTGCTGGCGCGGCTTGCGCCGCAGTGCACCGCGATCATCCTCAATGCCAACGGCGATCCCGCGCGCTTTGGCGACACCGGCCTGCCGGTCGTGCCTGACACGGTGCCGGATTTCGCCGGCCCGCTCGCCGGCATCCTGGCCGGGCTCGATTGGGCGGCGGCGCATGCCCCCGAGGTTGCCGACGTCGTGAGCGTGCCCGGCGATTGTCCGTTTCTGCCGCCCGACCTCGTTTCCCGCCTCACAGCGCGCCCGGCAGGAAGCCGGCCTTCCGCTCGCCTGCGCGCGCTCCGGCGAATGGCGGCATCCCGTGGTCGGCGTCGTGGCCGGTGGGTCTGCGGAGCGATCTGCGCAACGCGCTGGTCGAGGAAGACCTGCGCAAGATCGAGAGCCTGGACCGCCCGCCATGGCGTCGCCATCGCCGATTGGCCGCCGGCACCCTTCGATCCGTTCTTCAACGTCAACACGCCCGAGGACGCCGCCGAGGCCGAGCGCATTGCAGCGCAGCAATGCGACCTTTGAGCGCGTGATCTCGGCGACGCCACTCCATAGTGGCTGTGAAATGATACGCCACGATTTGAGGGGAATTCATCCATGCGCGCATTCATCGTCGCCTGCATCGCAGCCGCTCGTGATCGCGGTCTGCGCGGTCGTGGTCCTCAACCGCGTCCAAGAGCCGGTCGATGTGGCGTTCGCGACGTCGGCCGTGCGGATCTGACCCCTACCCCGACAGCGCCGCGTAGGAGAGAAACCCGACGGTCGAGCCCGGCTCGACCGTCGTCGTGCGTTCGGACAGCTCCACGAGCCCGTCGGTCTCGGTGAGCGAGGTGATGATGCCGGCGCCCTCCTGCGCGTGCTTGACCGCTTCGACCGATACCGTCGGCGCTGCGCCTGAGCTTGACCCGCACATATTCCCGCCGGCCCGCCTTCTTGCGATACCCGAATGCCGGCGCGTACCGGCAGCGGCAGCAGCGGCACGGCCTCGGCTCCTGCCAAGCGAAGCAGCAGCGGCCGCACCACGCGTGCGAAGGTGACGTAGACGGCCGCCGGGTTGCCGGGCAGGCCGACGAAGGCCGCACTCGCCTCCGGCGTTGACCCCGGGATGACTCCCATCGCCACCGGCCGGCCGGGCTTGATCGCGACGCGCCAGAACACGAGCCGCCCGACGGTCTCGACCGCGTGCCGCACATGGTCGGCCTCACCGGTCGACACGCCGCCGGAGGTCACGACCAGATCATGTGCTTGCGCGGCGCCGCGCGATCGCGCGCGCGAGCCGCTCGGGATCGTCCGGCAGGATGCCGAGATCGGTCGACGCGGCACCGAGGCCTTGGATGAGCCCCGCGAGCAGATAGCGATTGGCATCGAACAAAGCTGGCGCCGGGCCGCGCCGTACCCGGTTCGACGATCTCGTCCCCGGTCGAGAACACGGCGACGCGAACACGCCGGAACACCTTGAGCTCGGTCAATCCGACCGCCGCGGCCAGCGCGACATGCTGGGGCGCAAGCCGCCGGCCCGCAGGCAGCACGATCGATCCGGCACGCACGTCCTCGCCGGCGAGCCGGCGATTGGCGCCGGGCTTGAGCCCCGGCGGCACGATCACGCTCTCGCCGTCGGCGTGCACATCCTCCTGCATGAAGACGGTGTCGGCGCCCGCCGGCATCGGGCGCGCCGGTGAAGATGCGGACCGCCGCGCCCGCCGCAAGCAACGCGCGCGGCGGCGCGGCCGGCGGTTACGCGCTCCACCACGGTGAGCCGCGTGTCCGCCTTGGCATCGAGATCGGCGTGGCGCACGGCGTAGCCGTCGACGGCCGAATTGTCGAACGGCGGAAGATCGATGGGCGCGACGACATCGCTTGCAAGCACGCGACCGCTCGCGGCGTTGAGCGCAACGGTCTCGATCTCCGCGACCGGCGTGACCCGCTCGCGAATGATGCGCTCGACCTCGTCCACCGGAAGCAGCGGTCCCGAAAACGCGAAGCAGTCGTCGGTGAGTTGCGCCATCACCCCGGCCCCGCATGCGCCGGGATGGCATCGAGCGGCGCGGCGTATCGGATCAGGATGTCGGCGATGCCGTCAATATCGTCGAGATCGACCACGGGAACGCGCGCCGCCGGCAGCGGCTCGTCGGAGGCAATAGCGACGATGGCGGGATCATCGTGATGGAGCAGCGGCTTGCCGATGCGCAGCGCGATAGACTTCGAGCTTGGGATGCGGCGCGCGCTTGTAGCCCTCGACCAGCACCAGATCGACCGGGCTGAGCTTTTCGAGCAGCGCCGCCAGCGGGGGCTCGGCGTCTCCGCGCAATTCGTGCACCAGCGCCCACCGGTTCGCCGAGCCGACCAGAACCTCGGTGGCGCCGGCCAGGCGATGGGTGTGCGAATCCTTGCCCGGCTGGTCGATGTCGAAGGCATGATGGGCATGCTTGAGCGTCGACACCTTGAGCCCGCGCGCGACGAGGCGAGGGATGACATGGGTCGAGGAGCGTGGTCTTGCCCGAACCGCTCCAGCCGGCGAGGCCGATGATGCGCATGGCGTCACTATAGCAGGCCGTGCGCGTCCCGGGCGTAGCGCAACGTGAAGCGATACCCGGGTCGTCGTTGCGTGGCCTCCCAAATCAAACGCGCCCGGCGGATGGCCGCCGGGCGCGTGCGATATGGTGCGTGGCCGTTACTCCGCCGCTTGCATGCGTCCTTCGGGCGGCGGGGCGCTGACATGGCCTTTGGCGATTTCTTGTTCCGCCCACAGGCTGTGGTGCTCCTTCGCCCAGTTCACGTCGACCGTGCCGTCCCACATCGCCTCGAAGGCGCCTTCCATCCCGATCGTGCCGATATAGATGTGGCCGAGCATGGCGGCGACGAACAGCACCGCCACGACGCCGTGGACGATCTGCGCCACTTGCATGCCCGGCGATGTTGGTTCCGTAGAACGGGAACATCAGCAGATAGCCGCTGGCCGCGACCGCGCCGCCGCCGAGCACCACGATCCAGTAGATCAGCTTCTGGCCGCCGTTGAAGCGATCGGCCGGCGGATGCTCGTGGCCGACCATGCCGCCGCCTTCGCTTCAGCCATTCGACGTCGACGCGGTTCGGGAATGTTGCCAGGCGATCCACATCAGGAAGATCAGCGAACACGCCCGAGCGTGAACGGGAAGCTCAGATAGTTGTGCGCGTATTTGGCCCATTGCGACCAGGCGGTGAACGCCTCGGGCCCGATCAGCGGCAGCAGCAGCGGCTTGCCGAACGTGATGTTGAGTCCGGACAGCGCGAGAATGATGAAGCAGCTCGCCGTCATCCAGTGCACGAGGCGCTCGAACGCGTTGAAGCGCACCAGCACGCGCCCGGAGCGCCCGCGCCTCGATCCGCACCATGCCGCGGGTCAGATAGAAGACGACGAGCAGCGCAAGCATGCCGAGGATCGCGATGGCGCCGATCCAGCGCAGCGTCACCTCGATGGAAGTGACGCCAGTCGCGCCCGGCCGGCTGCTCGATGGTGCAGGCCTTCTGGTCGGGGATGCGTGCAGCGGCCCGGAAATCCGGCTGAGCTCGCTGCAGCAGCTGCTCTTCGTTGACCGCGCTCGCGGTCGGATTGACTGAGCTGTCGGGGTTGCGTTGCTGCGCGTTCACCGGCGCCGCGACAGGCGACAATGACGCGAGCGCCAGCGCGCCGACGATGAAACGGATGCGCGTCAAATGCGTCGCCATGCATGTTCCTCCGTGCTTGGCCGACGTCTGCGTGTCGGCTCTTACGTTACGACGCGATGGTCTCGCGATAGGCCGTCTTCCAGCCCCAGGCGCCGGAGCCGTAGCCGCGCTTGACCACGCGCTCCTTGTAGATCTGCGCGATGATCTCGCCGTCGCCGGCGAGCAGCGACTTGGTCGAGCACATCTCGGCGCAGAGCGGCAGCTTGCCTTCGGCCAGACGGTTGGCGCCGTACTTCTCGAATTCCGCCGTGCGAGCCGTCCGCTTCCGGGCCGCCGGCGCAGTAGGTGCACTTGTCCATCTTGCCGCGCGAGCCGAAGTTGCCGACCTTCGGATATTGCGGCGCGCCGAACGGGCAGGCGTAGAAGCAATAGCCGCAGCCGATGCAGAGGTCCTTGAGTGCAGCACCACGCCGTCGGCGGTGGTGTAGAAGCAGTTCACCGGACAGACCGCCGCGCAGGGCGCGTCGGTGCAGTGCATGCAGGCCATCGAGACCGAGCGCTCGCCCGGCTTGCCGTCATTGATGGTGACGACGCGCCGGCGGTTGATGCCCCACGGCACCTCGTGCTCGTTCTTGCAGGCGGTGACGCAGGCGTTGCACTCGATGCAACGGTCGGCGTCGCAGAGAAATTTCATCCGAGCCATGGTCGTTGCCTCCTTACGCCGCTCTGATCTGGCAGAGCGTGGCTTTGGGTTCCTGCATGCCGGTCACCGGATCGTAGCCGTAGGTGGTGAGCGTGTTCACGCTCTCGCCGAGCACGACCGGATCGGTGCCCTGCGGATACTTGCCGCGCTGATCGGCGCCCTGGAACCAGCCGGCGAAGTGGAACGGACACCAGGTCGACGCCCTTGCCGACGCGCTCGGTGACCAGCGCCTTCATGCGGCGCCTTCGAGTTGTGCTCCGGCGCCCGTCACCCAGACCCAGCCGCCGTCCTTGATGCCGCGCTCGGCGGCGTCCGCGGGATTGATCTCGATGAACATGTCCTGCTGCAGCTCGGCGAGCCATTTGTTGGAGCGCGTCTCCTCGCCGCCGCCTTCGTATTCGACCAGCCGGCCGGAGGTGAGGATGAGCGGGAACTGCTTGGCGATGCCCTTCTCGACCGCCGCCTTCTGCACGTCGAAGCCGACATTGGGCACGCGGAACTGCGTGCGCGTTCGGGCAGCGTCGGATACTTGGCGACGAGTTCGGGCCGCGGCGTGTAGATCGGCTCGCGATGCACCGGGATCGGATCGGGCAGGTTCCGAACGCATTGGCGCGCGCCTTGCCGTTGCCGTAGGGGATGCAGCCGTGCTCGATCGCGACGCGCTGGATGCCGCCGGAGAGATCGATCGACCAGGACACCGCATCCGGCGTTGGTGCCGCTCGATCTCGCTCGATGACCGCCAGCTCGGCCGCGGTGAGGTCCTTGTCCCAGCCGAGCTTCTTGAGGACGCCGTAGGTGAACTCGGGATAGCCGTCCTTGATCTCGGAGTCCTTGCGAGTAATAGCCGTTGCCGAGCAGGCTGACCTTGCGGCTTGCTGCCGTCCGGCAGCTTTTCCTCGCGCTCGACGCCGAAGCGGGCGCGGAACGTGCCGCCGCCTTCCTTGATCGAGCAGGTTGGTGTTGTAGAGCAGCGGCGTGCCCGGATGCTTGAACTCCGGCGTGCCCCAGCACGGCCACGGCAGGCCGTAATAGTCGCCCTTGCTCGGGACCGCTCGTGGCCTTCTGCGTGACGCATGTCGAAGTCTTTCTGGTTCGCCATGTGCGACTTCAGCCGCTCCGGCGACTGGCCGCAGTAGCCGGTCGACCAGCCGCCGCGATTGATCTCGCGCAGGATGTCCTCGGCGACCGGCAGGTTGTTCTCGACCTTGATGTTCTTGAACATCCTGTCGGCGAAGCCGAGCTTCTTGGCCAGCAGGTACATGACCTCGTTGTCGTCCTTGGACTCGAAGATCGGCTTGACGATCTGCTCGCCCCACTGGATCGCGCGGTTGGATGCCGTGCGCGAGCCCGTCGGTCTCGTAGCTGGTCGCAGATCGGCAGCAGGTAGGTGTTGTTCTTGCGCTCGCGCGAGCACCGCCCAGGTGGTCGGATGCGGATCGGCGACGACGAGCAGGTCGAGCTTCTCGATGCCCTTCGGCCGCCTCCGGCATGCGGGTCACGGTGTTGCCGCCGTGCCCCATGACGAACATCGCCTTGATGTTGTCCTTCTGGGCCACCTGCTCCTTGCGGCAGCAGCGTCGCGTCGAACCAGCGCGTCGACGGGATGCCGGGCGTCTCCATCGATCTTCTTGCGTCGGCCGAAGCGTCGAAGCGACGCATCCAGTCGTAGTCGACCTCCCAGACGCGGCACCAGTGCCGCCAGGCGCCTTCGGCCAGGCCGTAGTAGAGCGGCAGCGTCACGATATCGAGGCCGAGGTCGGTCGCGCCCTGCACGTTGGTGTGGCCGCGGAAGATGTTGGCGCCGGTGCCGGGCTTGCCGACGTTGCCGGTGGCGAGCAGCAGCGATGCAGCTCGCGCGCACGTTGGCGGTGCCGACCGTGTGCTGGGTCTGGCCCATCGCCCAGATCAGCGTCGACGGGCTTCTCGCTTGGCGAACATCTCGGCGACGCGCTTGAGCTGCGCGCCGGGCACGCCGGTGACGCGCTCGACCTCGTCGGGCGTCCACTTCTCGACTTCCTTGCGGACGTCATCCATGCCGTAGACGCGCTGCTCGATGAACTCCTTGTCTTCCCAGCCGTTCTTGAAGATGTGCCAGAGCATGCCCGTAGATGCACCGGAATGTCGGTGCCCGGACGCAGCCGCACATATTCGGTCGCATGCGCGGCGGTGCGGGTCATGCGCGGATCGATCGACGATGAAGTTCGCGCGGTTGAGCTCCTTGCCTTCGAGCAGGTGCTGCAGCGACACCGGATGCGCCTCGGCCGGATTGCCGCCCATGATGATCATGCGTCTTGGCGTTGCGGATGTCGGTGTAGCTGTTGGTCATCGCGCCGTAGCCCCAGGTATTGGCTACGCCGGCGACGGTGGTCGAATGGCAGATGCGCGCCTGGTGGTCGGAGTTGTTGGTGCCCCAGAACGCCGCGAGCTTGCGATTGAGATAGGCGCCCTCGTTGGTGAACTTCGCGGAGCCCAGCCAGTAGACCGAGTCCGGGCCCGACTTCTGCGCGGATCTCCATCAGCTTGTCGCCGATCTCGTCGATCGCCTGATCCCAGCGCAGATCCGGGTCCACTGCCCGTTGACCAGCTTCATCGGATAGCGCAGGCGGCGGTCGCCGTGCACGAGCTCGCGCGTCGCCGCGCCCTTGGCGCAGTGCGAGCCGCGGTTGATCGGCGAGTCCCAGCCGGGCTCCTGGCCGATCCACACGCCGTTGGCGACTTCGGCGATCACCGTGCAGCCGACCGAGCAATGCGTGCAGATGTTCTTGCGGATGGTGACCTGCGCGCCGGCGGGCGGCGGCGAGCCGGCCTCGGCCTTGCGCACGCTCGCCGAGCGGCAGCGCGCCGAGCGCGGCGAGCCCGCCGGCGACGAGGCCGGAGCGGCGCAGGAAAGCGCGGCGGTCGAGACCCGCTGTCGGCGTGGCTCTGCAGTGCGCCGGCGAGCGTGCCGCGACGAGCCTGACGTTCCGTTCTCTTGATCAGCACGGGCGCCTCCCTCAGCTCGGATACCGGTTGACGCGATAGAAGGTCTTCACGTGCTGCGGTTTCCCGGTAACGCGACCTTGCGCTTCTCATCGTTGCTCTCGGTGTCGGCGCAGCGCCTGCCCGCGAGCGGCGCGGCGGCAGCGGCAGCGACGGTCGCGCCGGCGCCAAGCGTGCGAAGGAACTCACGACGCGACCGAGCGCTGCTCTTGGGTTCTTTTGTCATCGCCGTAACCTCCTCTGTTCTCTCCGGCTCATTGCCCAATCGGGCAAGTCCGCCTGAGTCTCTGCGTGCCTGCGCCGCTCATGCCGGCAGCGCGAACGCATCGGTCTCGATGTTCACAAACAGCCGGCCCAGCGCTCCCACGCGACGATAGAAATCGGCAGCCTCGGCCTGCTCCAGGTCGGCGAAGAAACGCCCGATCCAGGGAGCGAGATGCGCTTCGAACAATTCGCGATCGGCACCGGCAGGCGCCTGGAAGCGGCCGGCTCGGCAAGGCCGCGCCATGATCTCGCACAGGATGGCGGCGTGATCTTCCGGCTCGGCCTGACCGGCCGCTCGTTCGATCCCGAGCTTGCCGAGATCCGTCGCGCAGGCGCGCGAGCGGTCGCTCGTGCAGGAATCCGGTCAGGTAATAGGATCCGTACGGCAGCAGTTCTCCGCGTCCGAGGCCGATGAAGAGATCGAAATATTCGCGCTCGACGCGCTCGCTCGTGGTGCGGCTCGCCGCCTCCGCGAGCGCGGCATGCGCCAGCCCGAGCGGACTTGCATCGCCGCGCAAGCGTGGCGAGACGCTCGAGCAGTGCGCGATCGGGCGCGCGTGCGAGCAGCACCGACAGCAGCGCGTATTCCTGGGCGCGCCCGGCATCGACGTCATCGATGTCGCCGCCCGAAGCCTGATCATCCGCCGTAGAGATCGGGCCGCAGGATCGTCCGGTCTCACGCCGGTCGCCGCTTCAACCGAAAGCACCCGCTCGGCGGGAATGCGGGCCCAGTTCGATACCGAAGGCTGTGAGATGCCAATTTTTCGGGCAAGCGCGCCGACGCCGCCAGCAACGCGGATCGCTTCGTCCAGGCCGTCATCCCTCATGGTCGCGTTTTCTTTATTACAGTTCGATTGTACAAAAATACCGCCCGCTCAGCACAGCGGTCAATAGCCGAAGGCTATGAGTCAGCCTAATCACTTAGGCAAAGCGCGTCCGTGAGCTGCGTTTGCCGACGCCTAGACTCATCGTCGGGAAGTTCTGGATCATTTTGCGCCGCAATATCTTCTTGGTTGCGACTGCGGAAGCGCGTGGAAATTGTGTAGTTCACTGTCGTCCTTGGCGGCCGCTCTTTGCGATATCCCACCTTTGCTTTGAGTTCCGTCGGTGGGCGTCGCGGGAGTTGTGGCCGCCAATTCAATTGCGGTTTCAATCGGCGATTGCTCGCCTCGCGCCTCGTTGAGAGTGGAGCGGGCTTATCCAGCCCGTCCTGCTCGAGGCTGCTTCCGACCATCCGCGCGATCTGGCGGCGGAGTTCGTCGGTCATTTCCAGGGATCCGAAACCCGCAATCGCACCCGGCGTGTTGAAGTCCCAGTCGTAGTCGGCGAGACCGACGAAATCCCGGATCCGGGGATCTGCGGCCCACGCGCGACGAAGGGCCGCACGGGTCAATTCGGGCGGCACGCCGGGAGCCAGGAACGCACGGATATCGCTCTCGGCGGTGATCGTTTCGAGCGGCGGAAGCTTGCGTCCAGTCGAGCCCGGATGTCTGCGGCTCGCTCGCGCCGCTTGGCGCCGGCGGAGCGGCGCTCGGCCTTCGCTCGCTTGCCGCCGGCATGCGTGATTTCGTCCGCCCACCGGGCGCGGCGCGGTGGCGGCGTCGCCGCTTCAGCCTCTTCCGCTGCCTCGCGTTTGCGCCGCGACCAGCGGGCGATGAAGTTTTCCGGCTCACTCATCTCGTTCTTGCTGCATCGGCCCGCGCCGCGCCAGCGCCTCCGGATCAGCGCGGTCGCGCTTGCGCTTGTGGAATGCCCGCTCGACATGATGCTCGACCACGAAGGCCGTCGATGGTCGCGCGCACCGTCTCCGGCATCGGCACGACGTCGACAAGGTCGCTGCCCGCTTCGGTCCAGGCTTCGCCCTCGGCAGGATCGGCGGTTACCGCGAAGACGTCGTAGGGCGGCTCGACGCCGGTCGGCCGCAGCGCCACCCACAGCATGGGCGCGCCGGAACCGAGATTGTCGCGGTAGTTGGCTGGTCTCGGTGCGATAGAGCTCGATCTCGGCGGCGCCGGCATAGAAGGTTGCGCCCTCCGGCGTCTTGGGACAGGACGGTCCACGGCGCGGCGTCCGGCAGGCCCGCCAATGCACGCGGCCGGTTTCCAGGTGAAATCGATCCACGGGCTCTGCGCCTTGCGGCGCTCCACAACGATCCCGACCGCAATCTTGGCAAACGCGGGCACGACGTTCACGACACCGCCTCGAAATGTGCGATCGGCAGGCCGGTCACGAGATTTTGCGGCTTCATGCGCAGCATCCGGTCAGGTGTCATCGCCAATATCAGATAGATGGGCTCGCCGCTGCGCCTTGTCCAGCACGATCTCGGCGTCGCGGAACGGTGAGCCGGTAGAGCCCGATGATGCGCTCACGCGCGGCCTGCGTCGAGCTCCTCGTCGTTCCAGAGCGCATCGCCGATCGCGGTGGCTTCGGCATCGAGGCCGACATACCAGATGAGATTGACGTCGGTCGCCTCGGTGCAGCGCCTCGATCTCCACCTCGATCGACAGGAGGTGCGTGATCCATTGCTCGATCACCTTGCCGAGCGCGTCGAGCCCGCGCCGGCCGGCCGTGAGATCGAGCGCCATGTCGAACAGGTCGCTGCGCTCCCAATAGGTTTCGGCATTGACCGTCATTGAGCACGTCGATCTCGGCCGGCGGCAGGCAAGCCGAGCATCGCCACCAGCGGCGAGACCGGCTGCGGTTGCGCGCCCGCGATCGTCTCCTCGTCGGCCGCGATCAGCGAGCCGTCGTGCACGGTCAGGCGTTGCGGCCGGAAGAAGAGTTCCGCGGCACGCAGCATGAAGACGTCGTCGCAGCCGTCGAGCACGTTGCGCAGGATCACATGCACGAGTTGATTGATGAACAGGGACGGCGTGGCGCCCACGCCGCGGCGGACGAGGTCGAGATAGGCGGCCTCCACGGTCCTGATGACTGACGAGGTGGTCGCGAAACGCGAGTCATCACGGCTCCAGTTCTCGCGCGCGTCGGCATCCGCGATCGTCCGCGATCTCGGCGGCCGCGACCGGCCGGCGCGGATCGGTGAGCAGCGCCGCGTGCAAGGTGCGCTCGGCAATGCAGGCGTCCGGCGGCGGCGCAAGCTCCGGCCGCGCAAGATAGGCCTTGAGGAACTCGTCGGTCACGAGCAGCGCCGCCGCCGCCGTCGCGGTCGAGCAGATGATGCCCACAGGAGAGCCAGAAATCCGGCATGCGGTCACGCCTCGACGAGATCGTCCTACGCCTTCTATACCACAGCATCGCAATCCTGATGAGGTTGACCATGTCGGCGATACGCACGGGCCGAAGGTCATGGCCGGCAACGCGTGCCGTCTGCGCGATTGCGATGCTCGCGATCATGACTGCGCGTCGGATCGCGTTCATCTGCATCGGCGCAGTCTTATCCCGAGCAAACCCATTCACATCGTCGTGCCGTTTGCGGCCGGCGGCATCACCGACGTGATCGGCCGCGCGCTCGGGACAGCGGCTCGCCGAGGCCTGGGGTCAGCAGGTCGTGATCGAGAACAAGCCGGGCGGCGGCACCGGCCAGGTCGGCACCGAATACGTCGCGCAGGTCCGCGCCCGACGGCTACACGCTGCTGGTGACAGCCGACGCGACCTTCGTCACCTCGCCTGCACACCTACAGCAAGCTGCCGCTACGACCCGATCAACGATTTCGTGCCGATCACCGGTCTCGGCATCAGCCCGCAGGCGCTGGTCGTGCATCCGTCGCTGCCGGTGCGCACGCTCGGCGAGCTCGATCGATTACGCCAGGAAGAAGCCGGGCGAGCTCAACTACGGAACCTTCGGCATCGGCATCGAGCGGACACCTCAACATCATCCTGCTGGAAGGCATGACCGGCACCAAGTTCACCCCAGTGCACTATCGCGGCGCCGCGCCTGCGATCACCGACCTGATCGGCGGTCACATCCAGATGATGATCGTGAGCATCGGGCTGGTCGCGCAGCCGTGGCAGGCAGGCGGCGCTCAAGGTGCTCGGCTTCGGCAGCACGGCGCGGATCGCGCAATATCCCGATGTGCCGACGCTCGCCGAGAGCGGGCTGCCGGGCTACGAAGCCGGCTCCTGGTACGGACTGGCCGCGCCCAAAGGCACGCCGCGCGAGATCGTCGCCAAGCTCAACGCGCAGACGCAGCGCATCTTCGATGACCCGCGCTTTCGCGACAAATTCCTGGCACCGAACTTCATCTTTTCGATCGTGAGCTCGCCGGAGGCGTTCGCCGAGCGCATCCGGCGCGAGATCGGCAAAAGTGGGGCAAGGTCATCCGCGACGCCAATGTGAAGGTGGAGTGAATCTTATCCGGACCGGTTCGCACTCGTCGTGGCTGGTGAAGCGGGCCGCAGCAGTCATCGATCGCTGGATAATGGTGCCGATGCTATCCGTCGGTGCACCACGCTCTTGCGCACACCGACAACAGCGATGTCGAAGCTCCTCGACGGTCGCGTCATCGCTCGTGTCCCCTTCTCCTTCGCCAGGTTTGTACGAGATCCACCGTGTCGCCCGGCTCCTCCTCGCCTTCGACCTCGAGGAACGAGAACGCCCGCATCGGCTTGCGCGTGCCGCGCGGGCGCAGCGGTGCGAAATGCCTCGCGGATCGCACCGTCCTCGAAGCGTGCGGCGCACCGCGATCAGCGTGTCTTGGGATGATCGCAGAGCGAGGCCGCGAACGCGACCTCCTCGTCTGCGGCGGCGCGCGCCGTCGTCGCAGATCGGGCGCGCCGAGGCGCTCGTGCAACTGCCCTGCGCCAGCATCTCGACCAGCGCGGCGCGATCATCCTCGACTCGCCTCCACGATCTGCACCAGCGTCGACCAGCCGAACGACGGCACGCCGAGAAACCCGCTGCGGAAGGCAGCGCGCGGCTTGCCGTCGAGCGTCTCGGGATCGGCATCCGCGAACATGAAGGCGCCCGACACCGCCCATTCGCCCGGATCGGCGGCGCGCTCGAACACGAAGGTATCCGAGGGATCGAGCCGGATCGTGCGCAGAAGCTTCATGCCGTTCCCGCAGTCTCGCGCGCTCGGCTGCGCGAACGTTGCCTTGCGCTGGATCACATCCAGGGCACGAGCCGAGCTTCGCATCATCGCCGCGGTCCGCCGGTCGCGGGATCGAGCCACGACGGTTGAGCCAGCGCGCGCACCAGCGACCGGCGCTCGACGCTGCCGCCACCTGTCACGATGCGCCGCACCAGGAGATCGCCGTTCCCGTCGAGTGTCGCGGCGCACCCCGCTTTCTGGCGCTAGCCGCGGCGAGATAATTCTTCGCAACTTCGCCGAACCCCTTCTCCTGCCAGGTGTCGATCGCGACCATGAGATGGCGCGCGAAGCTCTCCACCAGGCGGCCGGAGCCGAAATCCTCGAAGCCTTCCTCCTCGAGCGCCGCCGAGAGCGGACGCAATCCCGGTTCATCCTCACCCATCGCCACGGTGCGGATCATGGCGCCGAACACCAGCCATGCCGGCGGTTCGTTCTCCGGCGCACCCTGCGGCCAGCCAAGCCGCGCACCGCCGACAAGTCCGCCGTCGACGCGCACCGCGTCGGGCCAGTCGAAGGAGATCGGCCGCTCAGGCGGCGCGTGCGCCGCCAGCGCGTCGGCGAGCGCGGCGAGACCGGCATAGAGCGCGCGGCGCGCGGTCTCGCAGCGGCTCCTCCGGCTCCAGCACGACGGCGAATTCTGCGAGATCGAAACGGCCCACATAGACCAGCGGTGCCGGCTCCTGCCTCCGACGCAACACTGGCGGCATGGGCAAAAGCGTCGCCGACTTCACGCAGGGTGATCAGCCGGAATGGCGGCGGCAGGTCGAGCGCAGGCTTTGACGATGTATGCAGGCGCGTGCGCTCCTCGAGCGGCATTTAGGCTCCCGGACTCGCGATAGCTGCTTGTAATGATTATAACCTGCTATACGCCATGACCAATACCGCGCCGGCGATGAGGCGGTGTTTCGCGTCGTTGCCGGCCCGACCGCAGCACTTTGAATGCGGAATTCAGCAGATCGGTTCCGCGGCCATCCACCTTCTTTCGCGAACGCGGTCCTCGCGAAGCGGATGGATACCCCGGTCAAGCCTGCGCGTGACGCCGAAGACACGCCGCGTGCGGCCTTGCAAACCGGAGACGAGATGGCCGATCGGCCACCAAAGATTTTGATCTGCTCGTGCGAAGACACGATGCCGCTCGACGCTCGACGCGGTGCAGCGCGGCTGTCGCGGCGCGCGACGTTTCGACCGCGCGCCAGCTCTGCCGCGCCGAGCTCGAGAAGTTCCGCGCCGCGGCGGCAGGCGGCGAGCCGCTCATCGTCGGCTGCACCCAGGAAGCGCCGCTGTTCTCCGGAAATCGCCGGCGACGCAGCCGACGTCACGCTACGCCAATATCCGCGAGACCGCCGGCTGGTCGAAGCGACGCCGCGCGGCGCGGGCCCAAGATGGCGGCGCTGCTCGCGGCGGCCGCCGAGCCCGCGCCCGAGCTTCCCTTCGTCAGCTTGACCAGCGAGGGCGTGATCCTGATCTATGGCCGCGACGAGCAGGCGATCGAGGCGGCGCAACCTGCTCAAGGACCATCTCGACGTGACCGTGCTGATCAGGCCGCCCGCCGACGTGGCGCCGCCGCGGGTCACCGATTTCCCGTCGTGAAGGGCACCATCCGCTCGGCCAAGGGCCATCTCGGCGCGTTCGAGCTGACGGTCGACGACTACGCCCAGCCGGCGCCGTCGTCGCGCGGCGCGCTCAGCTTTCGGACCGGCACGCGACGGCGCGGTGTCGCGCTGCGACCTCGTGCTCGACATCTCCGGCGGCGCGCCGCTGTTCACCGCGTCGGATCTGCGCGACGGCTATCTGCGCGCCGATCCCGGCGATCCCGCCGCCGTGCTGCAGCGCCGTGCTCAAGGCGCGCGATCTCGTCGGCACCTTCGACAAGCCGCGTTACATCACCTTCACCGCGGATCTCTGCGCCCATTCGCGCTCGAAGATCGTCGGCTGCACGCGCTGCCTCGATCTCTGTCCCGACCGGCGCGATCACGCCCGCCGGCGATCATGTCGCGATCGACGCCCATATCTGCGCCGGCTGCGGACAGTGCGCCGCCGTTTGCCCGACCGGCGCCGCCGCCTATGCGCTGCCGCCGGCCGACGCGCTGATGCGCAAGCTGCGCGCGCTGCTGACCGCCTATCGCGAGGCCGGCGGCGCGCAGCCGATCGTGCTGCTGCACGACGAGGCGCACGGCGTGCCGCTGATCGACGCGCTCGCGCGCTTCGGCGACGGCCTGCCGGCGAACGTGCTGCCGCTCGCGGTCAACGAGGTGACGCAGGTCGGTCTCGAAGCCGTCGCCGCGGCGTTCGCCTACGGCGCGGCGGCGGTGCGCTTGCTGCTGCGCGCCAAGCCGCGCCACGATGTCGCCGGCTTGCGCAAGACGCTCGCGCTCGCCGAGCCGATCCTCGCCGGCCTGGGCTTCGGCGCCGGCCGCGTCGCGACGATCGAGACCGACGATCCGGATGCGCTCGGCGATGCGTTGCGCGCGATCGACGCCGGCGAGCCGGCGCCGCGGCCGGCGAGCTTCCTGCCGGTCGGCGGCAAGCGCGACGTGCTGCGGCTCGCGCTGCGCGAGCTGCAGCGCGCCGCGCCGGCGCCGGTCGACGTCGTCGCGCTGCCCGCCGGCGCGCCGTTCGGCGCGGTCGAGATCAATGTCGAGGGCTGCACGCTCTGCCTCGCCTGCGTGTCGGCCTGCCCGACCGGCGCGCTCGCGCGACGATCCCGAGCGGCCGATGCTGCGCTTCGCCGAGGATGCCTGCGTGCAATGCGGGCTGTGCAAGGCGACCTGTCCGGAGAAGGTGATCACGCTGCACGCCGCAGCTCGACTTCCGCGCCGCCACCGCGACTGCGCGCGTGCTCGAAGGAGGAGGAGCCGTTCCACTGCATCCGCTGCGGCAAGCCGTTCGGCGTCAAGAGCACGATCGAGCGCGTCGCCGCCAAGCTCGAAGGCAAGCACTGGATGTTCCAGAATTCCGGCGCAGCGCCTCGACGTGATCAAGATGTGCGAGGACTGCCGGGTGGTGGCGATCACCGAGCAGCAGTTCGACCCCTACGGCGCCCGCCGCGCCCGAAGGCGCGCACCACCGAGGACTATTTGCGCGAGCGCGAAGAGCAGGAGCGCGCCAGCAAGACCGAGACGTGAGCGGCGAGGCTGCATGACGCCCGTTCTCAACCGCGTCCGCACCAGCGTGCTGGAGATCGCCTACGAGGAGAGCGGGCCCCGCAGACGGCGTTCCGGTCCTGCTCATGCACGGGTTTCCGTACGATCCGCGCACCTACGACCGCATGGTGCCGTCGCTGGTTGCGGGCGGATGCCGCGCGATCGTGCCCTATCTGCGCGGCTACGGTCCGACCCGCTTCCTCGCCGCGGACACGCCGCGCTCGGGCCAGCAGGCGGCGCTCGGCAACGACCTCAAGGAGCTCATCGATGCGCTCGGCGGTCGAGCGCGCGCGTGCTGGCCGGGCTACGATTGGGGCGGACGCGCCGCCTGCGTCGTCGCCGCGCTGTGGCCGGACACGCGTGCGCGGCCTGGTCGTCGGCCAACGGCTACAACATTCAGGACATCGCCGGCTCCGCCAAGCCGGCGCCGCCCGGAGCAGGAGCACCGGCCTTTGGTATCAGTATTACTTCCACACCGAGCGCGGCCGCGCCGGACTTGCAGGCCAATCGGCGCGAGTTCTGCAAGCTGCTGTGGCGACTGTGGTCGCCGAACTGGCGGTTCGATGACGCGACCTACGACCGCACCGCCGCCTCGTTCGACAATCCGGACTTCGTCGACGTCGTGATCCACTCCTACCGTCATCGCTTCGGCTACGCGGCGGGCGATCCGAGCCTGGAGCCGATCGAGCAACGCCTGGCGGCCAAGCCGCGCATCACGGTCCCGACGATCGTGTTGCATGGCGACGGCAGCGGCCTCTCGTCGCCGGCAAGCTCCGTCAAGCACGCCCCGCTTCTTCACCGGTCCCTATCAGCACCGGGTGATCCCCGTTGCCGGCCACAACCTGCCCCAGGAAGCACCCGACGCTGTTGCGGACGCTGTGCTCGAACTGGTGCAGGCGACCGCATGACAGCGGCGCAGGCGGCAATGAGCCGCCGTACGGCTGTTTTGGCGACGCGCTCCCCTGGGACTTCGTGGCCTTCTCCAGAAATCCCATCAGCGCGGCGCGGTCCTCGGCCGAGCCGATCCGCTGCTCCGGCATCTTGGTGCCGGGCGTGTAGGCCATGGGCCCGACCTCGAACAGCTTCGACACCGTCTCCGGCGTCCACACGATGTCGAGCTTCTTCAGCGCGTCGGAAAAATTGTAGCCGGGCAGGGTCGCGATCCTGCGCCCGAAAATGCCGGCCAGCGTCGGGCCCGGCGCGGTTGCCCTCGTCGGCGCTCAAGCGTGTGGCAGGCGACGCAGGCGCGGAACACCTCGCGCGCCGGGATCGCCGGCGTAGGCGGCGAGCGGATCCTCGGGCGCGCCCATCGACCACCGTTGCCGATCGGCTCGCCGGTCACCGCGTCCCAGCGGCGGATCATGCGGTCGGTGCCGCCGGTGAGCAGCGTGCGGCTGTCGGGAAAGAACGCGACCGACCAGACCGGCAGGCCCGGCCCGACCAGCGTGCGTTCGAGCTTGCGCGCGGCGCGGTCGATGATGGCGACCGAGCCGCGGATGCCGGCGGCGGCGATGAGCGCTGCCGTCGCGCGACAGCGCGACCGCGATGATCGGCGTCTGCGCCGCCTCGACCTCGCCGTTGAGCTCGCCCGCGGCGCGAGAGGACATAGACCTTGCCGTCGGCGCCGGCGGTGACGATCTCGCCGTCGGGCGCGACCGCGACCGTATTGAGCGGCGCCGGCAGCGTGGCGACGATCGGCGCGCCGCCGCCGTCGCAGCGGCCAGATGCGCAGGGTCGCGTCGTAGCCGGCGCTGACCAGCGCGCGGCCGTCCGGCGCGAAGCGCGACGCCGTTGACGTTCTGCGCATGGCCCTCGAGCACGCGCGGCGCGCCGCCCGCGAGCGGCCACAGCCGCGCCGTGTGGTCCCAGGACGCCGAGGCGAGCGTCGCGCCATCGGGCGACACCGCGAGCGCGACGACCGGCGCGTTGTGGCCTTCGAGCACCGTAGTCGGGCTGCGGCTCGCCCGGCCGCCAGATCGCGATGCGCGCATCCTCGCCGCTGGTGGCGATCCGGCCGTCCTGCAGGAACGCGACCGCGTTGACCGCGCCGTCGTGGAAACGCAGCACCTGCTCGGCCGCGTTGCGTTGCAGCGACCAGCGGATCGCCGAGGTGTCGAAGCTGCCGGAGACGCGCTTGCGTGCCGTCAGGCGAAATCGCGAGCGCGCGCACCGGCCCGCCATGGCCGCGCAACTGCGCCTGTGCTCGCTCGGGAGGCACCGACCGCAAGGAGGACGAAAACAGCGAGGACGCGCAACATCATCGCGAGTCTGGGACCACATCAGGCATCGGCAGGGCGCATGCCGAGCGCGCGGATTTTCTCGCGTACGCCGCGATCGCGCAGCGCGGCGAGGAAGGCCTGCACCGCCGGCCGGTCGCGGCGGCTTTCGACCAGGAGGAAGTCGTAGTCCTCCGGCGCGATCGGCAGGAAGCCGAGGCCGTAGAGCCGCGGCAACCGATCTGATCGCGATGCCCCAGTCGGCGCGGCCCTGCGCCACCGCGGCGGCGACCGCGTTGTGCGAGCGCGGCTGGTTGCTGTAGCCGGCGGGCCGCGCGCCGCCGAGCAGCTGGTCGATCAGCACGCGCGTGCCGGCGCCGGCATTGCGGTTGACCATCAGGCAGTCGCGGTCGGCGAGCGCGGCCTTGATCGCCTCGGCGGCGCTGCGGCCGGCGAAGCGCGCGTCGCCCGGCCGGTGCACGAAGCCCTGCATGCGCTGCCAGCCCTTCACCAGCGCGAGGCCCGGGCGCAGCAGATGCGCGTTGTAGACGCCGGTCGCGGGATCGACGAGATGCACCGGCGCGAGGTCGCATTCGCCGCGCTCGGCCGCCGTCACGCCGCCCATGGCTGCCGACCGCGATGGTGCGCGCGGCGAGCCCTGCTCGGCCAGCGCGCCGAGCACGGCGTCGAGCGCGACGCAGTGGCTGCCCATGATCACGAGATCGGGCATCGCCGCGCGTCTGCCCGATCAGCGTGACGCGCGCGCGCGTGCCGGCATCGAGCGCGGACGCGCAGCGCGTCGATCTCGAGAAAGCCGTCGGCCTGCGAGAAGCTCGTGACCGAGCCGGAGCCCTTCGGCGGTCGGGAACGCGACCGGCCCTGCGTCGCCCGCGACCAGCGCGACCAGCACGAATTCCTTGCGGCCGAGCTCGGAGGCGATGCGCACCGGCACGTCGGCCTCGATCGTGCGCGCGGCCTCCGGCGGCAGGCCGGCGCGGGCGCGGATCACCGGCGCGACGAAGGCGTGGAAGGTGAAGATCGCCGAGGTCGGAAAGCCCGGCAGCACGGCGAGCGGCTTGCCGTCGACCACGGCGAGGCAGAGCGGCTTGCCGGGCTTGAGCGCGACGCCATGCACGATGACGCCGGGCGCGCCGAGCTGCGACACGACGCGGTGCGAGAGATCGCCGGCGCCCTTCGACGTGCCGCCGCTGAGCAGCACGACGATGTCGCAGGCTCGCGAGCGCGGTGCGCACGGCGAGCTTCGAGCGCGACCTCGTCGTCGGGAAAGGCGCCGAAGGCGACCGGCTCGCCGCCCGCTTCCGCGACCGCCGCGGCGATGATCGCGCCGTTGCTGTCGTAGACCGCGCCGGGCTGCAGCGCGTCGCCCGGCGCCACCAGCTCGTCGCCGGTCGAGAGCACCGCGACCTTCGGCCTGCGCACCACGTCGACCTCGGCGATGCCGCAGGCCGCCAGCATGCCGATCTCGCGCGAGCGAGATGCGGGCGCCGCGCCGCAGCACCACTTCGCCGCGCGCGATGTCGGAGCCGGCATAGGAGATGAACTGGCCGGGCGCGACCGCGCGGCGCACGTCGATCGCCGGCGCGCCGCCGTCGTCGACCAGCTCGGTGTGCTCGATCATCACCACGGCGTCGGCGCCGCGCGGGATCACGCCGCCGGTCGCGATCGTGGTGGCGGTGCCGGGCGCGACTTCGAGCGCCGGCGCGTGGCCGCAGACGATCACCTCGCCGTTGAGCGCGAAGCCGGCGCGGCGCCGCGTCGCTCGCGCCCGCGGTGTCGGCGGCGCGCAGCGCGAAGCCATCGACATTGGCGCGGTCGAACGGCGGCACGTCGATCGGCGCGCGTCACGTCGTGCGCGAGCACGCGGCCGAGCGCGGCCGCCGAGCGCGACGGTCTCGCCGGGCAGCGGCGACGAGATCGATGATGCCGCGCAAAGCGCGCGCGCGCCTCCTCGGCCGAGACCACTTCGAGGAACTGCTCCTGGCGCGCGGCGCGGCGGATCGCGGCCAGAGATCGGCAGGCATCGCGGCTCGGCCGGATTTCGGTTCGAACGCGTGCGGTCATGGCCAGGGTCTTACCACGACCTCGGCTGCCGGCCGGATATCCTTCGCTGTCGGGTGGCATGAGGATCCATCCGTCGGCCTGCGCCAGCGCCGCCAGCGGCACATAGCCCGACGCTATGCGGTTCGGCCACAGCCGTCGCGCAGGCGCACCGGCACGAGTTCCGCAAGCCCGAGCGGTCGAGGCGACCTTGTGCGTGAGCTTGGCGTCCGCAGGCGCGGCGCGTCCGCGCTGCCGTGCAAGCCGCGCCAGCATGCACCCGGCCCGAGACGATGCCAGGCCGCGAGCGCGGCATCGAGGCCGTCCCGGCAGCAGCCAGCACCGGCCGCGACGCCGACGCAGCCCGAACGCCGCGGTCTCGCCCGGCAGCAGCGCGATGCCCGTGCACCTCGACGCTGCCCGGCGCGCGCGAGCGTGCGCACGCTGGCATCGTTGCGCGCCGCTGCCGGTGCCACCCACGACAATGACCGCATCGACGGCCGCATCGGCCAACGCGCTGGCCAGGCTCGCTCCGGCTCGTGCGGCAACGGCGACGCCGCCGCATGCGACCCGATGTGCGTCGGCGACGCAGGCGATCGCGGCGTCGATCACGGCGTCGCCGCCGGCCCGCGCGCGCACGAGGCGCACGCGCGGCGCGCGGACGCAGCACGTCGGCGACGCCGGCCGCCGCCAGCAACGCGACCTGCGACGCTGCGCGACGCCGGCCCGCTTCGGCAGCAGCGTCGTCCGCCGCGGCAGCATCGGCGCCTCGCCGCCAGCACGCCTTCGCCGGGGCCGACCGGCGCCAGTCGCCTGCGGCACGCCGTCGCGCACCGTCACCGCGTCGAGCGGCGCGACCGGCGTCGGCATCGCCCGGCAAGTGCTTGCCCGACGTCGACGCGCGCGGCGGCAAGGGCAGCGGCGCCGGCGCATAGGCGCCGGCATCGGTCGTCAGATCGGAGCGCACGGCCCAGCCGTCGCGCAACGCAGCGCGCCGTCGCGGGGATCGGCGCAGTCGACGACCACATCCTCGGCCAGCGTCAGCCCGACGCGCCGCGACAGGTCGGCTGGCGCGCGGCGTCGACCGGCTCGACCAGCGCGTCGATGCGGGCGAGCACGTCGGCGAGCGGCGTCAGCCGGGCGATCCGTTGCGGTCTATCGGGCTCCATCGTCAATCTGTGTCACTATTATATTGTCATGCTCCGCGAAACTGCTCCCGCGACGCGCGGGTGCGGCAGTGCGTCAACTGACGAGATCAAATGGCCGAGAAGACCATCAATCTGCGCGGGCTCAAATGTCCCCTGCCGGCGTTGCGCGCGCGCAAGGCGCTGACCGGTCTGAAGGCCGGCGACGTGCTGATCGCCGAATGCACGGACCCGCTCACCGCCATCGATATCCCGAACCTGCTGAACCAGACCGGCGACGAGCTCGAGTCGAGCGCGCGCGAAGGCGACGTGCTGGTGTTCCGCATCAGGGAGAAAGGATCTTCAGCGCGTTCACGCGCATGTTCGACACAACGCATGGTGCTCGGGCGGCGGCTATGGCGGGCTACTTCTCCACCAGGCCCGCCCGCTCGATCACCGGCTTCCAGCGCACGCCTTCGTCCTCGATGAATTTGCGGAAGGCGGCGCGTCCATGCCGCTGGACCAGCATGCCGTCCTCGCGCATGCGCTGCTGGCTCTCGGGCTTCGCCATCGCGATGTTGACCTCGCGATTGACCTTGCGAACGATGTCGGCGGGACAGCCCGGCCGGTCCTGCGAGCGCGAACCAGTTGGTCGCCACCACGTCGTAGCCGAGCTCGCTGGAAGCGTCGGCACATCGGGATAGTCGGGCAGCCGCTGCTCGGCGGAAACGGCGAGCCCGGTCACCGTGCCGCCGCGCAGCTGACCCGAGGCCGAGGTCACGGTCGGGGTCGCAAAGTCGATGTGATTGGCGACCACGTCGATGATGCTCTGCGCCGCGCCTTTGTAGGGAATGATCTCGAACCTGAGGCCGGCCTTCATGGCGAACGACTGCGCCACCATCTGGCCCGCGCTCGACAGACCCGAGGAGCCGTAGGCAGAGCGGTCGCGCGCCCGCCTTCGACTTGGCGACGAAATCCTCGAGCGACTTCACGTCGCTCTTGGCGCTCACGATGAACAGGATCGGCGATGCCCGCGATATAGCCGACATGGGTCGAGATCCTTCATCGGATCATAAGCCGATCTTCGGATTGATGAACGGGCGCGATGATGGTGAGCGACAGCGTGCTGATGACGAAGTTGTAGCCGTCGGGTTCCGAGTTCGGCGACGGTCTGCACGCCGATCACGCCGCCGGCGCCGGCGCGCGTTTCAACGAAGAATTGCTGCTTGAACGCGATGGAGAGATGATCGGCGACGATGCGGGCCAGGATGTCGGCGGCGCCGCCGGGCGCAAAGGTGTTGACGATGCGCACCGGCCGCGACGGCCATTCATCCGCCGACGCCGGACCGGACCCGCAAGGATGAAGCTGCCGGCGAGAGCGAAGAGCGCGGCGCCAAGACGTCTCATGGGTTCTCCTCGATATTGCTCGGCCAATCGGAACAGGCGCGCGATCCAAAGCTAAATCCTGAATTCGTCGCGTTTGCGGCCCTCGGAGACGTTGAGGAACAGCTCGATCGAGCGGGAGGCGGCCGCCTGATCAGGCCCTGCTCGTGCGAATAGGTGACGAGCCGCTCGAAATTCTTGGCGTTGCGCTCCGTCCAGTCCGTATTCCCAGGGTCCTTGCCGAGGATGCGCTCCTGCTCCTCCCAGCCCTCGCGATACCAGGCGAGCGGCACGATGCGCGGGTTCTCCATCCGCTCCATGGCGAGCGCCTTGGACTGCTCGAAGGCCTTGTAGAGATTGGTGGCCACCCACGGATGCCGCTCGACGATCTCCTGCTTGATGCCGACGACGTGCATGATCGGGAAGATGCCGGTCTTGCGATAGAAGGCGATCTCCTCCTCCTTGTAGTTCGGAAACAGCCGCCCGACGCGCTTGTCGCCCGCGGTGAGCGGCCGGATCAGATCGGGCGAGAGCAGCGCGTCGATCTCGCCGTCGACCAGCATGTCCTCGAGCGATTTATCCTGCGAGACCTGCGTGATGTTGAGACCGGGCGGCGGCGTGAAAGTCGACATCCTCGTCGAGCTCGCTGAGCCATTCGATCGATTTGTGCGGCACGCCGTAATCGTGCTCGAGGATGCCGCGCATCCAGAGCCCGGCGGTGAACAGGTAGCCCTTGGTGCCGACCTTGCGGCCGATCAGATCGGTCGGCTTGCTGATGCCCTTCGACGTATTGACGAAGATGAAGCCATGACGGAAGCGGCGATGGGGAAAACCGGTATCGCGCGGAACGGAAGGTCCTGATCCCGCGCCGCCACGTAGCCCGAGCCCGACACCTCGGCGACGTCGAACTCGCGGCCGCGCAGGAACCGCCAGTGCCGCGGCGACGGCGCCATGTCGGTCAGCACCGTGAGCTCGATCCCTTCCGGGCGCACGATGCCTTCCTTCAAGGCACGCATGATCTCGTAATCGCCGCAGGCGAAGGTGAGTTCTAGTTTTCGTGACATGAGCTGCCTTTGGTCCGGATCACTGCAAACCGCTCTCGGCGCACGGGCGCGCACGAAATCTCGTCAGCACCTTGGAGAAGATTGCGGCCGCGATCAACACGCCATGCCGCTCGATGTCCGCCCGGCACGGTTGACAATTTGAGGTTGAGGCCATCTTTTCGACGGTCGAATGCCATGGCCGGTGAGACCAGCGAGGACGTCATGCCCATGTTTGCGCGCCGCTCATTCCTAATCGGTGCCGCGCTTGCTCCGTTGGCAGCCCGCGCCCGCACATGCGCAGGCTTCGGGCACGCAGGTCTGGCCCACACGCCCGGTCATGCTGATCATTCCGTTTCCCGCCGGGGGCGCGATGGACCTGTTGGGGCGCGGCGTGGCGCAGGATCTCGCCGACAAGCTCGGCCAGCAGTTCGTGGTCGACAACCGCGCCGGCGCCGCCGGCAATATCGGGGCGATGGCCGCCGCCAAGGCGCCTGCCCGACGGCTATACCATTCTGATGGCGGGTGCGGCCTCGCTCGCGCTGAACAAGTTCATGTTCAGCAACATGCCCTACGATCCGGAGACCGAGCTCACCCCGATCGTGATCCTCTCCAGGCTGCCGCATATCTTTGTCGTCAACGCCAAGGTCGAGGCGAAGACGCTCAAGGAGCTGGTCGACTACGCCAAGGCCAATCCGGGCAAGCTGAGCGCCGGCGTGCCCGGTGTCGGCACCACCGCGCACATCACCCTGGAAGCGTTCATGGCCGAGACCGGCGCGAAGATGACGGTGGTGCCCTATCGCTCCGAGCCGCAAATGCTCACCGATCTGGTCGGCGGCCAGCTCGACTTCGCCTGCACTTTGACGACGTCGCCCGGACCGCACGTCCAGGCCGGACGGTTGCGTGCGCTTGCGGTGACCAGCGCCACCCGCACGCAGCAATTGCCCGATGTCCCCACGGTGGAGCAGGCGGGCTTCCCCGGCTTCGAAGCCACCGCCTGGTTTGCGCTGGCCGCGCCCACCGGGACGCCGGCGGACATCATTGCCAAGATCAATGCCGCCGCGAACGCCTTCATTCGCAGTGCCAAGGGCAGGAGGATTGAGACAAGCTCGACTCGCTGCCGGCCGGCGGCACGCCGAGGAAACGAAAGCCTTCATCGCCGCCGAAGTCCGCAAATGGGCGCCCGATCATCAAGGCGGCAAAGATTCAGATGTAGCTCACCACTCTCACGCGCGCGCAGCCGCAGCCCGCGCACGGAGGTGCGCAGCATCGCTCGAAGGAAGGCGGCGGAATTTGCATCCGGCAGGCATCACGGAGCGTTCAACTGCCGCAGCCGGTCAATGACGCGCGGCGGGCTCTGGTAGGCGCGCTCCACCACCTCCTGGATCTGTTCGCCGGTCCGCGGCGCGTTCAACCCAAGCCCCATCTCTTTCGCCTTCGGCCAGGAAATCCGGATCCGCCATGGTCGCGGCGAACGCGTGCGCGCAACGCGGCCACGCGCTCGGCCGCGACGCCGGGCGGCATCAGCAACGGCCGCCCCAGCGCCAGCGGCGCGAACGCCGCCTGCATCACCAGCCGATCCTCGTCGTTTGCCACGAGATCGGGAGCAAACGGCACATCGGGAAGCTCGGCGAGCTTCTCCGCGCCATATTGCACGATGGCCTTTGCGGTCTTGTCGCGAAGCCAGGTCGGGACGCGTCGACGCGCACGCGAGCTGAAAAACGCGCTGGGATGGCCGTCGAGCTCGCGCCGTTCCATGGCGAGGAGCACATCGTTCTGCCCGGGATAGCCATTGATGGGCTTCATTCTCGTGCCCAGCGTCGCGTTCAACAGCCGGGTGAAAAAGGCCGGCGTCGAATTGGCGCCGGAGACGCCGACTGCGACCTCGCGTGCCTTGAGTTCGGCGACCGAGTTCACCGGCACCGCGTGCCAGAGCAGCACCATGGCGGTCTCGGCGCTCGGCGAGCCCAGCCAGTTGAACCTGACGGGGTCGTAGCGCGCCTCCTTGGTGCCGAACAGCGGCTCGAACGGCGTGTTGTTCTGAACCAGGCCGATCACGCTGCCGTCCTTGTCGGCATTGTTGTAGAGAAAGTTCGTCGGCCGTCATTCCGCCGGCGCCCGGCATGTTGCGCACGATCAGGGTCGGACTGCCGGGAATGTGCTTGCCCATGTAGCGGGCGACCGCGCGCGCGAACGTGTCGTACCCGCCCGCTGCATTCGAGCCCACCACCACGGTGACGGCTTCTGCCTTGGTAGAACTCGGCGACCGCATCGGCCTTGGCCTGCGGCAGGCACGCGCCGGCGACGATGCACAGCGCCAGTAGACGGCAATGCCGACTTGTCATCCAGCAGCCTCAGGACGGATGCCGTCATTGATTCCATGGTTCGATCGGCGAACCAAGAACGATTGGCCGGCGAGGCGGCCGGCGGCTATAGTCCTCCACCATTCAGCGGAGGCCTCGATGCTGGCGCTGCGCGTGCCTGTCGTCTCTTTCGGGCTCTGCGCGGCGCTCATCAGCGGCTCGCCTGCCGCGGCCGACGAACCATTCTACAAAGGCAAGCGGCTGTCCCTCATCATCAACTTCGCCGCCGGTGGGCCGACCGATATCGAGGGCCGGCTGCTCGCAAAGCATCTGGCCAAGCACATCGACGGCCATCCAGCATCCTCGTTCAGAACATGGATGGCGCGGGCGGCATGATCGGGGCCGGCTATCTCGGCGAGGTCGCACCCAAGGACGGCACCACGCTCGGCTATTTCACCGGCTCCGCCTGGCGCTACGCCAACAATCCCGAGCGCTTCCGCGTCGACTTCCGCAGCTATGAGTTCGTCGCCTACCAGCCCGGCACCAGCATCGCCTACATGCGCACCGACGTGCCGCCCGGCATCAAGGATGCAACCGACATCATCAAGGCGCAGGGGCGTGGTGGCGGGAGGGCTCGGCGCGGAAAATTCGAAGGACTTGTTGCTGCGGCTCGGGCTCGACATGCTCGGCGTGCCGTACAAGTACGTGACCTCCTATCGCGGCAGCAGCGCTGGCGCGGCTCGCGTTGCAGCAGAACGAGATCAACTTCTACGCGGAGTCGCCGCCGAGCTATCGCGCGGTGGTGGAGCCGACCCTGGTGAAGAGAGGGCGCCGCCATCGGCATCTGGTACGACGCCAATCCGGGCGCCGAGATCGGGCACGCACCTGGACAGGTCGAGGTCTCCCCATCCTCTCGTTCCCCGACCTGTACAGGAAGATCAAAGGCGAAATGCCAGTCCGGCCAACTCTGGGACGCCTATCGCACCGTGCTGACCGTCAACGGCGCGATGCAGCGGCAAATCGTGCTTCCGCCCGGCGTGCCGGGAGCGGCGCTCGCGGCCTTGCGCGCGGCGGTGCTCCGGCTCAATGGCGACAAGGAGCATGCCGAGGAAGCGGTCCGGGCGATCGGTTACGTGCCGGAATGGGTGGCAGGCCCCGACACCAACAACGAGGTGCGGGCGGCCATCACCATCTCACCGGCGATGCGCGCGTTCATCGCCGACTACGTGCGGCAGGGAGTGAAGTAGAGCCTTGCCTTACGCCTCTAACCCCTGCCTCATCCGAGGTCGGCGGATTACACCGCGCTAACCTGCTTCGGCGTGTCGCATCTGCGGAAAATTCTTTCCGACTATTCCTCGTATTCCAATCAAATGCGCACGCACTCGTCGCTGCCAATCCCGACCAGTGTGTTCGCCCCGCCCATGCTGATCGGCGTGTCAGCGCCGCTCGCCCCATGGCCGTGACGATCCTTCGATTACGCGATCATGTCCCAGGTGGCACCCGGATTGAACGGGCCGACGGCACCGAACAACCGTGGCGTTGGTGCCGTCCATCAGCCAGATCGCCGGCGTGCCGTCGCTCGCCCTGCCACAGGATGTCGGACTTGCCGTCGCCGTTGAAGTCGCCGGTGCCCTTGATCTGCCAGCTCGGCCCCGGATTGAACGGGCCGACGGCACCGACAAACGTGGCGTTGGTGCCGTCCATCAGCCAGATCGCCGGCGTGCCGTCGTCTGCCCTGCCACAGGATGTCGGACTTGCCGTCGCCGTTGAAGTCGCCGGTGCCCTTGATCTGCCAGCTCGGCCCCGGATTGAACGGGCCGACGGCACCGACAAACGTGGCGTTGGTGCCGTCCATCAGCCAGATCGCCGGCAGTGCCGTCATCGCCTTGCCAGAGGATGTCGGACTTGCCGTCGCCGTTGAAGTCGCCGGTGCCCTTGATCTGCCAGCTCGGCCCCGGGTTGAACGGGCCGACGGCACCGACAAACGTGGCGTTGGTGCCGTCCATCAGCCACATCGCGGCAGTGCCGTCGTCGCCCTGCCAGATGATGTCGGACTTGCCGTCGCCGTTGAAGTCGCCGGTGCCCTTGATCTGCCAGCTCGGCCCCGGGTTGAACGGGCCGACGGCACCGACAAACGTGGCGTTGGTGCCGTCCATCAGCCACATCGCGGCAGTGCCGTCGTCGCCTTGCCAGATGATGTCGGACTTGCCGTCGCCGTTGAAATCGCCCGGTGCCCTTGATCTGCCAGCTCGGCCCCGGGTTGAACGGGCCGACGGCACCGACAAACGTGGCGTTGGTGCCGTCCATCAGCCACATCGCGGCAGTGCCGTTGTCGTCCTGCCACAGAATGTCGGACCCGCTGTCGCCGTCGAAGTCACAATGCGCATGTTCGGTGAGCGCGTTGACAGTGACAGTGATCGCGATCGTGTCGGTGTCGGTGGCGGTCCCGTCGCTGGTCGCGACCGTGAGGGTGTCGCGGCCGAGGAAGTCGAGGGCCGCCGGCATAGGCGAGGCCCGCCAGCGCCGTGTTGATCTGCGCTGCCGTGCCGGCGATGGTTACGTGGGCGGTGCCGTTGCCGGTGACGCCGGGGCTGTCGGTCACATTGAGGATGCCGTGAGCGACCGACAGCGTGGTCGTGAGCGCGCTGCTGTCGATGTCCGCCACCGAGACGCCGGCGATCGGCAGGATGGCTGTCCTCGGCGACGGTCTACGCGGCCGGCACGGTGTTGATCGGGGGTCGTTCACGGCAACGATATCGAGTGTCGTCGTTGCGGTCGTGACGGCCGTGCCATCCGATACGGACCAGGTCAGGGTCCGTTGCGGACTCGCGTCGAAGTCGGTGGGATTGTCGCTCGTCGAGTGAAATTGGACCGTCTGCAACAACGCCTGGTAGTCCGCGACCAAACTCGCCCCGGTGAGGACCAACGCATGCAGCGTGGGGTTCCAGGCGAACGTGATGCCAGTCACTGTGCCGCTGGTGGCGCCGTTGACAGTCAGGGTGTCGCCGTCGCCGGGAAACGACCCGGCGGTGATCTGCACGGCGGCGAAGTTGAGCTCGGTGTCGTCCGCGTCGGTGAGGCTGAGCTGCCGGCGAAAGCAATACCGGGGCGGCATTCTCCTGGTAGGTGGCGTCCGCAACGACGAGCGCGGGCGCGTCATTGGCCGCCACGACCGTGACAAGCGAGGTCGCGGGCTGGCTGTCGTGTATTCCGTCATTGACGACGACTTCGAATGATGCGGCTTCCCGCAACCGGATTGTCGCCAGCCGAGCTGAAGCGGATCGCCTCCAGCGCAGTCTCGTAGTCGGCGAACGAAGCGACGCCGGAGAGCGTCAGGATTCCGGTGACCGGGTTGTAAGCGGAAGCGGTGATGCCGCCCGGCAGCGGCAGGATGGCGGTCAGCAGATCGCCGATCTGCGGGTTCGTCAGCGTGATGGTGGCCGAAGCGATCGTGCTGCCGATATCGGGATCGCCGATGAGGGTATCGGTGTCCGCGATTGCGACCGCCGTCCCGTTCTCGGTGAACGTCGTGCGGTAGCTCGTTCCGGGAGCGTCGAGTTGTCGCCGTCGAGATCGAGGGTGGGTGCGCTGTTGTTCGACTTGGGTGACCTCGACGATCGCGTGCGCAATGTTGCTTGCCGACCGTTCCGTCGTTGACGACCACGTCGATGATGCGGGTCTCGGTCGAAGGATTGGTGCCGTGCGTCGAACGTGATCTGCTGCAGTGCCGTCTGATAGTCGGCAGCCGATGCGGCGCCCGTGAGCGTGAGGACCCCGGTGACGGGATCGTAGACGATACGCCGTGATGCCGCCCGGAGAGGAGCCGTGTGAACGATCAGACTGTCGCCAGCGTGCAGGGTTCGTCAGCGTGATGGTCGCCGAGGCGAGGCTCGGACTGTCGTCGCTGTCCGATGACCGAGACGTCGGTGTCGACGATGGCGACGGCTGGCACCGGTCGGAAGGTGGTCAGATAGTCCACGCCGCCGATCGTCGAGCTGTCCGCGTCGAGATTGAGCGCCGGGGCGTCGTTCACTGGATTGACAGTGATCGCGATCGTGTCGGTGTCGGTGGCGGTCCCGTCGCTGGTCGCGACCGTGAGCGTGTCGGCGCCGTTGAAGTTGAGGTTGCCGGTATAGGCGAGGCCCGCCAGCGCCGCGTTGATCTGCGCTGCCGTGCCGGCGATGGTTACGCTGGCGGTGCCGTTGCCGGTGACGCCGGGGCCGGCGGTCACGTTGAGGGTGCCGTGAGCGACCGACAGCGTGGTCGTGAGCGCGCTGCTGTCGATGTCCGCCACCGAGACGCCGGCGATCGGCAGGATGGTGTCCTCGGCGACGGTCTGCGCGGCCGGCACGGTATTGATCGGGGCGTCGTTCACTGGATTGACAGTGATCGCGATCGTGTCGGTGTCGGTGGCGGTCCCGTCGCTGGTCGCGACCGTGAGCGTGTCGGCGCCGTTGAAGTTGAGGTTTCCGGTATAGGCGAGGCCCGCCAGCGCCGCGTTGATCTGCGCTGCCGTGCCGGTGATGGTTACGCTGGCGGTGCCGTTGCCGGTGACGCCGGCGCCGGCGGTCACATTGAGGATGCCGTGAGCGACCGACAGCGTGGTGGTGAGCGCGCTGCTGTCGCTGTCCGCCACCGAGACGCCGGCGATCGGCAGGATGGTGTCCTCGGCGACGGTCTGCGCGGCCGGCACGGTGTTGATCGGGGCGTCGTTGACTGGCCACGACCGTGACAAGCGAGGTCGCGGGCTGGCTGTCGTTTGCATCCCGTCATTGACGACGACTTGAATGATGCGGTTTCCCGCAACCGGATTGTCGCCAGGCCGCGCTTGAAGCGGATCGCCTCCAGCGCAGTCTCGTAGTCGGCGAACGAGGCTGACGCCGTGAGAGCGTCAGGCTCCGGTGACCGGGTTGTGAGCGGAAGCGGTGATGCCGCCCGGCAACGCACCGGTCGCCGTCAGCAAATCGCCAGCCTGCGGGTTCGTCAGCGTGATGGTGGCCGAAGCGATATCCGTGCTGCCGATATCGGGATCGCCGATGAGTATCGGTGTCCGCAATTGCGACCGGCAGGCCCGTTCTCGGTGAACGTCGTGTGGTAGCTTGTTCCCGGGATGCGTCGAGTCGCGATCGAGATCGACCGTGGGTGCACTGGCGTTGACCTGGATGACCTCGACGATCGCGTGCGCACAGGTTGCTTGCGGCCGTTCCGTCGTTGACGACCACGTCGATGATGCGGGTCTCGGTCGAAGGATTGGTGCCGGTGCTGTCGAACGTGATCTGTCAGCAGTGCCGTCTGATAGTCGGCAGCGATGCGGTGCCCGTGAGCGTGAGGATCACGTTGACGGAGCTCGTAGACGGTCGACGTGCTGCCGCGCGGCGGAGGTCCCGTTGAACGGTCAGACTATCGTCAGCGTTGAGGGTTCGTGCAGCGTGATCGTCGCCGAGGCAAGGTGTTGGACTGTCGATGTCGGCGACCGAGACATCGGTGTCGACGATGGCGATGGCTGGCACCATCGGTGAAGGTGGTCAGATAGTCCACGCCGCCGATCGTCGAGCTGTCCGCGTCGAGATTGAGCACCGGGGCGTCGTTCACTGGATTGACAGTGATCGCGATCGTGTCGGTGTCGGTGGCGGTCCCGTCGCTGGTCGCGACCGTGAGCGTGTCGGCGCCGTTGAAGTTGGGGTTGCCGGTATAGGCGAGGCCCGCCAGCGCCGCGTTGATCTGCGCTGCCGTGCCGGCGATGGTTACGCTGGCGGTGCCGTTGCCGGTGACGACGCGCGGCGCCGGCGGTCACATTGAGGATGCCGTGAGCGACCGACAGCGTGGTCGTGAGCGCGCTGCTGTCGATGTCCGCCACCGAGACGCCGGCGATCGGCAGGATGGTGTCCTCGGCGACGGTCTGCGCGCCCGGCACGGTGTTGATCGGGGCGTCGTTCACTGGATTGACAGTGATCGCGATCGTGTCGGTGTCGGTGGCGGTCGCGTCGCTGGTCGCGACCGTGAGCGTGTCGGCGCCGTTGAAGTCGAGGTTGCCGGTATAGGCGAGGCCCGCCAGCGCCGCGTTGATCTCGCGCTGCCGTGCCGGTGATGGTTACGCTGGCGGTGCCGTTGCCGGTGACGCCGGTCGGCCGGCGGTCACGTTGAGGATCGCCGTGTAGCGACCGCGACTGAGCGTGGTGGTGAGCGCGCTGCTGTCGCTGTCCGCCACCGAGACGCCGGCGATCGGCAACGTCGGTGTCCTCGGCGACGGTCTGCGCGCGCCGGCACGGTGTTGATCGGGGCGTCGTTGACGGCCACGACCGTAACAAGCGAGGTCGCGGGCTGGCTGTCGTGTATTCCGTCATTGACGACGACTTGAATGATGCGGTTTCCCGCAACCGGATTGTCGCCAGCCGAGCTGAAGCGGATCGCCTCCAGCGCAGTCTCGTAGTCGGCGAACGAAGCGACGTTGGAGAGCGTCAGGGTTCCGGTGACCGGGTCGTAAGCGGAAGCGGTGATACCGCCCGGCAACGGCAGGGCGGCGGTCAGCAGATCGCCGGTCTGCGGGTTCGTCAGCGTGATGGTGGCTGAAGCGATCGTGCTGCCGATATCGGGATCGCCGATGAGGGTATCGGTGTCCGCGATCGCGACCGCCGTCCCGTTCTCGGTGAACGTCGTGCGGTAGCTTGTTCCGGGAGCGTCGAGTTGTCGCCGTCGAGATCGAGGGTGGGTGCACTGTTGTTGACTTGGATGACCTCGACGATCGCATGCGCCAGGTTGCTTGCGGCCGTTCCATCGTTGACGACCACGTCGATGATGCGGGTCTCGGTCGAAGGATTGGTGCCGGTGTTGTCGAACGTGATCTGCCGCAGTGCCGCCTGATAGTCGGCCAGCCGATGCGGCGCCCGTGAGCGTGATTACACTGGTCACCGGGCCCGTAGAAGCCGATGATGCCGGCCGGGGCTGGGCCAGTTGAACGTCAGACGATCGAGCGCTTGCGGGTTGGTCAGCGTGACCGTCGCCGAGGCAAGTAATGGACTGTCGCTGTCGATGACCGAGACATCGGTGTCCACGATGGCGACGGCTGGGCCCCCATCGGTGAACGCGGTCAGATAGTCCACGCCGCCGATCGTCGAGCTGTTCGCGTCGAGATTGAGCGCCGGGGGTCGTTCACTGGATTGACAGTGATCGCGATCGTGTCGGTGTCGGTGGCGGTCCCGTCGCTGGTCGCGACCGTGAGCGTGTCGGCGCCGTTGAAGTTGAGGTTGCCGGTATAGGCGAGGCCCGCCAGCGCCGCGTTGATCTGCGCTGCCGTGCCGGTGATGGTTACGCTGGCGGTGCCGTTGCCGGTGACGCCGGGGCCGGCGGTCACGATTGAGGATGCCGTGAGCGACCGACAGCGTGGTGGTGAGCGCGCTGCTGTCGATGTCCGCCACCGAGACGCCGACGATCGGCAGGATGGTGTCCTCGGCGACGGTCTGCGCGCCCGGCACGGTGTTGACCGGGGCGTCGTTCAGGGCGGTGATGGTGATCTGCGTCGTCTGCGCGGAGGAACTGAAATTCTCGCCGTCGGACAAACCCCACCCCAGCGTGCGCGTCGGATTGGCGCCGAAGTTCGTCGGATTCTCGCTGGTCGACCCGAATCCGACCGCCTGCATGAGCGCCTGGTAATCCGCGACCGCGGCCGGGTTATTGAACAGAAGGCGCTGCAAGCCGGCATCGTAAGAAAAGTCGATGCCGAGCGAAGGTCCCGCTCTGCAGGCCGTTGACGGTCAGAACGTCGCCATCAAACCCGCCGGCAACGATTCTAACCTCGCCATAGATCAGGTCGGAGTTGTCGACGTCGCTCGCGGTCGCGGCCGGCGAGATCGTCACCGGCGAGCCGTTCTCGGTGTACGCGGCGGTTGCGGCAACCGTCTCCTCAGGCGCGTCGTTCACGGCGACGATATTGATCGTCGTCGTTGCGGTGGTCACGGACGCGCTGTCGGTCACGGCCCACGTCAGGGTTCGCTGCGGGCTGTGGCTGAAGTCGGTGGGATTGTCGCTGCTCGACTGGAACTGAACCTGCTGCAGCAGCGCCTGATAGTTCGCGACCGAACTCGCGCCGCTGAAGACCAACGCATGCTGCGCAGGCATCCAGGTGAACGTAATGCCGTTCACGGTGTTGCTGGTGACGCCGCCGACACTGAGGATATCGCCGTCACCGGGAAACGAGCCGGCGGTGATGCTCACGAGCGCCCCGTGGAGCTCGGTATCATCGACATCCGATAGGGCCGCCGTCGGCGCGAGCACGACCGCCGCGGCGTTCTCGACATACGCGGCGGACGGATCGACTGTGATGACCGGGGCGTCGTTCGTCGCGGTGACACTGATTACCGCGACCGCCAGATTGCTGTTGTTCGCCCCGTCGTTGACCACGACCTCGATGAGGCGGTCTCCCGCGACGGGATCGTCGCTGGTGTTGCTGTAGCAGAATCTGCTTCAGCGCGGTTTCGTATTCAGCCCAGCGTGCGCCGCACCGGTGAGCGTGAGGACGCCGGTAACGGGATCGTAGCCAGCCGTGGTGATCGTTACGGGCAGCGCCCCGCTGACCGTGAGCAGATCGCCGGTTTGCGGGTTCGCCAGCTTGATCGTCGCGGATACAAGCGTGGAGCTGTCGGCATCGGTAATGGAGGTATCGACATCGGCGATCGGCACCGGGGCGCCGTTTTCTGTGAACGCGTTCCGGAAAGTGCTTTGAAACGAGCCGCTCGAGTCGTCGGCATCGAGGTCCAGCACCGGAGCGCTGTTGTTCACCACCTCGACCTGGATCAAGGCCTGTGCCGTGTTGCTGTTGCGGGCGCCGTCGTTGACGACAATGTCGATGACGCGGGTTTCGGTCGAAGGATTGGTGCCGGTGTTGTTGAACGTGATTTGCCGCAGTGCCGTCTGATAGTCGGCAGCCGATGCGGCGCCCGTGAGCGTAATTTGATGTGTCCCCGAGCCGAAAACGGTGATGCCGCCGGGGCTGGGCCATTGAACGTCAGACTACCGAGCGGGTCCCCGTTGGTCAGCGTCACCGTCGCCGAGGCGAGGTAATGGACTGTCGTTGTCGATGACCGAGACATCGGTGTCCACGACGGCGACGGCCGGGCCCCCATCGGTGAACAGGGTGAGATAGTTTGCGCCCGTCGTCGTCGAATTGTTGGCGTCGAGATCGAGCACCGGCGGGACGTTCGGCGGCGGGAGAACGACGTGCATGTAGGTCGTGCGCGACATTGCTGTCGAGGTACCGTCGTTGACGGTGACCTGGATGATGCGGTCGGCAGTGGAAATGCTCGTGGTGTCGAAGACCACCTGGTGCAAGGCCGTCTGATAGTCCGCGCAGCGAGGCCGCAGCCGCTGAGCGTGATGACGCCGGTGAAGGGATTGTAGCTCGAAGCCGTGATGCCGGGCGGCAATGCCCCGGCGATAGAGCGCGTCGCCCGATTGCCGGTTGATTGTCGATCGTGATCCTGGCCGACTGGATCGTCGTGCTGTCGGGGTCGGTGATGGAAACGTCGGTGTCGGCGACCGGTATCGCCGGCCCGCCGGTGGTGAATGTCGCGGTATAGTCCGCCCCGCCGCCATTGGAGTTGTTGGCGTCGAGATCGAGGACCGGAGGAGCGGCGGCACTCGTTACCGTGAAGATCGCCGTCGCCTCGTTACTCCACCAGAAGTCGTCGAATACCCAGACTGCAATGCTCTTCGTTACGCCGACGGGCGCGTCCGTGCTGAACCGGATCTGCTCGATCGCGGTCTGATAGGCGGAATGCGAGGCCATAACCGAACAGCGTGAGGGTGCCGGTGAACGGATCGAAAGGCGTTGCAAAAATTCCGAATGGCAACGTGCCGCTGACCGACAGCACGTCACCGGGGAACTGGTTCTTGATGTTGATCTGCGCGAAGGTGATAAAGCCGCCGTCGAAATCGTCTATGTCGCTGTCGGTATCGGAGATGGGGACCGGGGTACTGTCGTTGGTGACCTCTGCCCGATAGTCGTCGCCCCCGGACGTCGAATTGTTGGAATCGAGATCGAGGTGCGGCGGGTAGAAATAACGGGCCGACGGGGGCAATGCGTTGCCATCGATCCAGTTGGCCGAGTTGCTGATGAGGGGGAACAGCTGGGAGGGGATCCGTCGATCGGTCCTGCGTAGATCGCATTGTCGAAGCCGACCGCGACCGCGTTCTGACGCCGAGCGTCAAGCCGGGCGGCAAGGCGGTGGTGTTGTCATTGGTCGCATCGCCGGCGACGGTGTTGTTGCCGTCGGCGAGATCGACGAGGTAGAGGATGGTAGGGCTCGCCTGCGTTCCCTGGTACGCGATGATCTGGTCGCCGGCGTCATCGAGATTGAGGCCCGTCAGCGTGATGACGGTACCGCCGGTAATCGCGGTGGGCGCCGTGTAGGTGACTGTGCCTTCGCCCGGCCGGAATCCGCCGGCGGCCAGCCAGCCGTTGTCGGTGAAATTGACGACGGTGCCTGCCTCGACGTCACGCGCGAAGACGAACGAGAACGAGTCTGTGGTGCCGCTGTTGTATTGAACGATGGCGATGTCGCCGGCGGTCAGAACGGTAGCCATCAGGCAGCCTCCTCAATTGCCCCCGCTGGCGTTGCAGGGAAGACACTGATCCAGTCGCCAAACGCCTCCGAGAGGAGCTTGGAGGCAACGACGGCGCCCCCAAAGCGAAGAGACGTTCCGCCGTCCCTAACGGTGTCTGCCCCAGCGGGTCTGACCAAATCCTGCAGTAAGATTTGACGGGTGGTGCGTGTGTCGCCGGAAACACTACCGGCGCTCAGTTCGTGGATTGTTCAAGCTCGGTATTGTTCTTTCCATCCATTCCGCACGGCCGTGCACACCGCGGATGGTCGTATCAATTGACCCGCGAGGCACGGGCGTTGCGGCGCCACCCGTAGCCCATTGTAGCCCGTAGCCCGGATTGAGCGAAGCGACAATCCGGGTCCAGCATTACGTATAACCTGCGCTGCGAAGCCGGTACCGCGCTCGCCATACAGATACCGTCGTATTGAACCCCGCCGCGGGCATATTCGCCCGGCGCCGGCGGCAAATCCGTATCGCGCAGGCTGTAGCAGGCTGTAGCCCGGATTGAGCGGAGCGAAATCCGGGTCAACTCGCCAAGCGGGCGCCGCGCCCGCCCTGCAACCGCGTTGATATCAAACGCCGCCGCGGGCCGAACGGCGCCCGCTCGATGGTGATGCAACGACCCGCAACGGCCGCGAGGAGGTATGGTGCCACCCTCACATCGTCAGCACGATCTTTCCGAAATGCTTGTTCGCGCGCATATGCGCGTGCGCTTCGACCGCCTGATCGAGCGGGAAGCGGCGATCGATCGGCAGCGTCAGCTTGCCCGCCGTCACCGCGTCCCACAGATCGGCGCGCATGCGGCGGCCGATCTCGCGCACCTCGTCGAGCGTACGGGTGCGGAAGGTCACGCCGATATAGTCGATGCGGCGCAGCGCGTGCAGGTCGAAGTCGAACTCGGCCTTGGTGCCGGCGAGGCGGCCGACATTGACGATGCGGCCGAGCAGCGCCATCGCCTTCATGGTCTGCGCGACCACCGGCCCGGAGAGCATGTCGACGACGAGATTGACGCCCTTGCCGTCGGTCGCCTTCAGCACCGCATCGGGCCAGCCCGGATCGCGCGTGTCGATGGCGAGATCGGCGCCGAATTCCTTCAGCCGCGCCCGGCGCGCGTCGTTGGTGGAGGTGCCGATCACCAGCTTCGCGCCCATGAGCTTGGCGATCTGCAAGCCCATCAGCCCGACGCCCGAGCTGGCGCCCTGGATCATCACGCTCTCGCCGGGCTGCAGGCGGCCGGCGGTGATCAGCGCGTTGTGCAGGGTGATGAGCGCGACCGGCAAGCGTCGCCGCCTGCTCGAAGCTCATGCCGTGCGGGCATCGCGTTGACGCGGCCCCAGTCGCTCACGGCATATTCGGCATAGCCGCCGGTGCCCGAGCACATCACGCGGTCGCCGGGCTTGAAGCCGCCTTGAACCTCGGCGCCGGCCTCGACCACCTCGCCCGCCCAGTCGATGCCGACCGGCGCGCCGACGCCGCCGTGGCTGCCGTGGGGAGGCCACGCGCGGTCGTGAGATCGGCGCGATTGAGGCTGGCGGCGCGCACCTTCACCAGCACCTCGTTGGGCTTCGGGCGCGGTTGCGGCACGTCGCGCACCTCGATCCCGTTTTCGCTTGCAACGCCAGCCTTCATCGCGTGCTCCGTCGTTGTTTCCCGCGTCTGTCGTGGCCGTGGATCAGTCCAGCGCCACGCCCGCCTGCTTTGCAATATTGGCCCATTTTTGCGTCTCGCCCGCCAGGAACGTGCCGAATTCCTGCGGCGAGCCGATGCGCGCCTCGGAGCCGAACCGCACGACCAGGTCCTTCATGTCGGGCGACTTCAAGGTCTCGTTGATCACGCTGTTGAGCTTGCCGACGATCGGCCCCGGCGTGCCCGCCGGCGCCACGACGCCGGTCAGCAGCGTCGCAACGAAGCCGTTGATCCCGCTCTCGACCATGGTCGGAACATCGGCGATCTCCGCTTGCCGCTTCGCGCTGGTGACCGCGAGCGCCCGCAGCTTTCCTCCTTGATCAGCGGCAGCAGGATCACCGGGCTTTCCAGCGCGAAGTCGACCTGGTTGCCCAGGACGCCCTGGACCGATTCGTTTCCGCCCTTGTGCGGCACGTTGACGAAGTCGATGCCGGCGAGCGTGCGGAACATCTCGCCGGTGAGATGCGTCACGTTGCCGGCGCCGGCATGGGCATAATTGAGCTTGCCGGGATTCGGCCTTGGCATAAGCGAGAAACTCCTGGATGGTCCTGGCCGGGAATGAGGGATGCACGACCAGGATCATGTAGCTTTCCGACACGCTTGCGACCGGCGCGTAGTTCTTCACGGGATCGTAGCCCGCGTTCTTCGACACCGCCGGGATCACGGCGAGCGTGCTGGTGTTGCCGTAGAACAAGGTATAGCCGTCGGGTTCGGCGGCGGCCGCGGTGCGCGCCCCGAGCGCGCCGCCGGCGCCGGCGCGATTTTCGATGATCACGCTCTGCCCCAGCGACTGCTGCATCTTCTGCGCCATCAGGCGCGCCATCACGTCGGTCTGACCTCCCGCCGGCGACGGCACGATCATCTTGATCACCCGTTCCGGATAGACGGTCTGCGCCTGCGCCGATCCCGCCGCGCATGACGGCGAGAGCCAACGCGGCAAGACGCATGACAGTCACGGCGGAGCGCCGGTATCGCCTCATCATCGTTTCCTCCCGCGCCGGCCGCTTGAAGCGGCGGTTTTGTTTATGTCATGACGTCACGATGCCGCAGTCTGGATGCATGATCGTGCTAGTGTTCCTTTGTCCGACGTTCGTAAGCGGGTGCTGCGAGGTACGAACGTCGGAAACGACGCTGTGTACGTAGTCCAGTCTACGGAGACCGGCGCGTGTGATACCGTTTGACACGCACGATCAGTGGGCCGCCGCCCCGGAGACCGTCAGAATGCAACGCACCAAGCCGCCTTATCGCGCCGATCATGTCGGCAGCCTGATCCGGCCGGACGCGCTGATCAGGGCGCGGGAGCAGGCGGAGCAAAGAGCGATCCCGGAGGCCGAGCTCAAGCGCATCCAGCAGGCCGCGATCCGCGACGTGGTCCGCATGCAGGAGGAACTGGGGCTGAAGCTCGTCACCGACGGCGAGTACAACCGCCACTCCTGGCACCGGGATTTCATGCTGAAATTCGAGAACGTGCGGATGATGCCGTCGAAGCTCACGGTGCGTTTTCATTCCGCCGACGGCGACCGCGCTGCACAGCCCGCCGACCATGCAGGTCGACCGGCAAGCTCGCGCGTCCGAACGGCGGCGGAATTTTTGTCGACGACTTCAAGTTTCTGGCGTCGATTGCGCGCGCGACGCCGAAGATCACGCTGCCATCGCCGACCGTGATGCATTTCCGCGGCGGGCGTGAGGCGATCGATGCCGAGGCCTATCCCGACATCGCCGAATTCTACGACGATCTCAGCCGTCTCTACCGCGAGGAGATCGCGCGACCTCGCCGCAGGCCGGCTGTCGCTACCTGCAGATCGACGAGGTCAATCTCGCCTATCTCTGCGATCCGGACCTGCGCAAGCAGGTCGCCAATATCGGCGAAGATCCGGCGACGCTGCCGCAGACCTACGCCAGGCTGCTCAACGACACGATCAAGGACCGTCCGCCGGACATGACGGTCTGCATGCATCTGTGCCGCGGCAACTTCGCCGGCGCCTGGGTGGCGGAAGGCAGCTACGAGCCGATCGCCGAGCTGCATCTTCAACGAGATCAATGTCGACGGCTATTTCCTCGAATACGACAGCACGCGCGCCGGCGGTTTCGAGCCGCTGCGCTTCCTGCCCAAGGGCAAGGTCGCGGTGCTCGGCCTGGTCACCACCAAGAGCGGCAAGCTCGAATCCAAGGACGAGCTCAAGCGCCGCATCGACGAGGCGTCGAAGCATGCGCCGCTGGAGCAGCTGGCACTGAGCCCGCAATGCGGTTTCTCCAGCGGCATCGGCGGCAACACCATGGATGTCGCGGGCGAAATCGCCAAGCTCCGCCTGGTGGTCGAGACCGCGCGCGAGGTATGGGGACACGCGTAGCCGCGCAGTTGCGGCCTCTGCTGAGCGTCCCGATCAATCGGCCGGTTGCGATCGGACCGATCGCTGGATGAGCAAAAGCTGTTGGGGAGGTATCGTGCAAGAGCAAGTCGCGACGCGCAAAGAGACCAAGCCGTCCGAGCCGACAGTACAAGATGACGCTCGAGAAGGACGTCGACATCCCGATGCGGGACGGCGCCAAGCTCAAGGCCGACGTCTTCCGGCCGGAGGGCGACGGGCATTTTCCCGTGCTGATCAACATGGGCATCTACCAGAAGGACAAGCTCTGGGTGCCGCCGCACGACCTGGAGGAGAAGCCCAATCCCTACATGAACTGGGAGACCGTCAATCCGGAATGGTGGGTGCCGCGCGGCTATTGCTGCGTGCGCGTCGACGAGCGCGGCTCCGGCAAGTCGCCGGGACAATCCGTGCTGTATTCGCCGCAGGAGGCGATCGACTTCTACGACGCGATCGAGTGGGCCGGCCACCAGCCCTGGAGCAACGGCCGTGTCGCCACCATCGGCATCTCGTTCTTCGCCCGCACGCAGTGGTGGGTGGCCAATCTCAAGCCGCCGTCGCTCACATGCATCGTCCCGTGGGAGGGCGCCGCCGATCAGTATCGCGACATCCTCTATCACGGCGGCATTTTCGGCTCCGGCTTCATCGTCGGCTGGTTCACCACCCACATGGCGCATCACATGCTCGGCCGCGCCTACGAGAACAATCCCGACACCTTTCAGGACAACGTGCTGTGGCGGTTCATGCGCAACAGCCTCGACAGCGGCATGTTCAAGAGCCAGCAGGCGCAATGGGACAAGATCGATCTGCCGATGTGGGCGGTCGGCAACTGGTCCGGCATGGGACTGCACCTGCGCGGCGCCACCGAAGGCTACATGCGCGCCGCATCGAAGGACAAGAAGCTGCGCATCCACTGCGGCACGCACTTACCATCCGTTCTACAGCGAGGAGGGCCGCCGCGACCAGCTGCGCTTCTTCGACTACTGGCTCAAGGACATCGACAACGGCGTGATGCAGGAGCCGCCGGTGAAGCTCGCGATCCGCACCGGCCACGGCGAATACCATTTCCGCCACGAGAACGAGTGGCCGATCGCGCGCACGCAGTGGACCAAGCTGCTACCTCGATCTGTCCGAGCCGGACGACGCCGCAGGCGAACGGCATCGCCGGCACGCTCGCCAATGCCAAGCCGGCCGCGACGGCGAAGCGGACCTATTCCGCCAGCAGCGCGCGGCACATGGCGGCCACGCTCTCGGGACCCGCGCGCGACGCCGGCATTTCACTCGTCACGCCGCCGCTCGACGCAGGACACCGAGATCACCGGTCCGCTCGATGGCGAAGCTTTGGGTCTCGAGCACCACCGAGGACATGGATCTGCTGCTCACGCTGCGCAACATCGATCCCGACGGCAAGGACGTGCTCGAGGTCGGGCAGCAGGGCCAGCCGGTGCCGGTGGCGAAGGGCTGGCTGCGGGTCTCGCATCGCGAGCTCGATCCGGACTTGTCGCTGCCCTATCGGCCCTATCACAAGCATCTGCGGCGGCTATGGCTCAAGCCGAACGAGATCGTCGAGGTGCAGGTGGAGATCTGGCCGACGTCGATGGTGTTCAAGAAGGGCCATCGCATCCGCCTCGACATCCAGCCGCGCGACGGCATCGGCAGCGCGCCCTACACGCATTACCACGCCGACTACAATGTCGGAGACAACACCATCTATTCCGGCGGCGACAAGGAGTCCTACCTGCTGGTGCCGATCATTCCGCCGAAGTAGTCCGCCGCGCGCGTGTCCTGGCCAAGCGAGCGCCCACTGATCCCGTCATTGCCGGGCTGTGACCCGGCAATCCGATCCTCTTCGATCGAAGCGTGTTCTCCGATGGATGCCCGGGCTCAAGCCCGGGCACGACGAGTGGAGGACTAGGCGCGCGCTGCGCGCTCACTCCGCCTTGATGCCCGTGCGCGTCACCACGTCGACCCACTTGTCCCGCTCCTTGGCGATGAACGCCGCGAACTCCTGCGCCGATCCCGTCCGCACCTCGGCCCCGAGCTTGCCCAGCGCCGTCGACGATCTCGGCAGGCTTGAGGCTTTCGTTGATGGCGGCATTGAGCTTGTTGACGATGCTCGCCGGCGTGCCCGCCGGCGCGACCACGCCGGTGAATGTGAGCGCCACGAAGTCCGGGAGTCCGCCTTCGATCATGGTCGGCAATTCGGGCGCGAGCGCGTTGCGGGTCGCGCTCGCCACCCCGAGCCCGCGGATCTTGCCCTCGCGCACGAGCGGCAGCAGGCCCGCAACCTCCCCGAACAGGATGTGCACCTGACCGGTGACGATGCCGGCGACCGCCTCGGGCGAGCCCTTGTAGGGGACATGGGTGAAATCGGTCCCGGTCTGCAGCTTGAACAACTCGCCCGCGAGATGGGTGAGATTGCCGTAGCCCATGGAGCCGAAGTTGAGCTTGGCGGGATTGGCCTTGGCGTAGGCGACGAGCTCCTGCACGTTCTTCGCCGGGAAGTCGGGCGCCACCACCAGCACCTCGTAGCCCTCCGTGACCTTGGCGACCGGCGTGAAGTGCTTGACCGTGTCGTAATCGCGGAAGCGATAGACCGCCGGGCCCACCACCAGCGCGCTCGCATTGCCGAACAGCAGCGTGTAGCCGTCGGGCTCGGCGGCGGCGACGGCTTTGGTGCCGAGCGCCCCGCCGGCGCCGCCGCGATTCTCGATGATCACGGTCTGCCCAAGGATCGGCCCGAGGCGCTGGACCACAAGCGCGCGCCGTGATGTCGATCGGGCCTCCGGCCGGAAACGGCACCACCATCTTGATCAGCCGATCGGGATAGGTTTGCGCCTCGACGCGGCCGGCGGTGCTCGCGCCGGCGCCGATCAGGAGGAGCGCGCAAAGAGCATGACGCAGGAGCAAGCACGGGCGACCTCCCGGTTTTCTTATTCCATTGCCGGTTATCATCCCTGCAATCCGCAGGTTTGACTAGCTGGCTGGCCGCGGCTGCTATAACCGTCGCGGCCGCAGCGCCCGCAGCCACGCACAGCCGAGGAGGACGTTTCGTTCATGGTGAAAGCAGCCAAGCGGCGCAAGCAGCGCGCGGCCAAGCGGCCGGCTCCTGCCAAGGCAAGCAAGCCCGCGCGCCCGCACGCCAAGGCGGCGCGATCGAGGGCCCGACTCCCAAGCCGACCGTCATCGACGTGCACGCCCATGTCCTCGTGCCCGACGTGGTGAAGCGCACCTACGATCAGTCGCAGTATTCGCGCGCGGTCGCGGGCCCGGGCGGCGTCCCCGAGCCGCTGTACAAGCGCATGACCGAAGTGCCGCTGCGGCTCAAGGAGATGGACGCGACCGGCGTCGACATCCAGGTGATCAGCCCCAGCATCATGCAGCAATGCACCTATGGGATGGAGCCGGACGACGCCCTCGCCATGGATCGTCTCGGCAATGATCGCGTCGCCGAAGCGGTGGCGCAGCATCCGGACCGGCTGGTCGGGCTCGGCTCGCTGCCGCTCCACGAGGTCGCGCTGGCGGCGGCGGAGCTCGAACGCTGCGTGCGCGACCTCGGCCTGCGCGGCGTCATCATTTCGTCGCACGTGAACGGCGTCGAGCTCGGCGACGAGCGGCTGCGGCCGTTCTGGGCCAAGGCCGAACAGGTCGGCGCCGTGATCTTCATTCATCCCGCCGGCAATACCGAGCAGCGCATGCTGCGCAACCGCCTGATGATCACCGTCGGGCAGCCGCTGGAAGAGGCCTATGCGCTCTCGTCGCTGATCTATGAAGGCGTGATGGATCAGTTCCCAAGCTCAAGATCATGGTCGCGCACGGCGGCGGCTATCTGCCGTTCTATGCCGGCCGGCACGACAACGAGTATCGCTACGGCCGCGCGCCGCAGCTCAAGGGCGATTTCAGCAGCTACCTGCCGCGCTTCTTCTATGACAGCGTGCTGTTCAATCCCGACATGCTCGAATTCCTGGTCACCAAGGTCCCGGCAAGCCACGTCATGCTGGCCTCCGACTATCCGTTCGCGGAGAAGAAGCCGGTCGAATACGTCCGGCGCGCCAGGAAGATCGGCAAGAAGGAGCAGGACGCCATTCTCGGCACCAACGCCGCGCGGCTGTTCGGCATTTCCATTTGATCGTTGCGTCTCAGCGCGACGCGGAGAACATCAGCGATGACAACGAATCGTGCAGCCTCGTCCCGGCTTGAGAGATCGGCCCATGCGGAGGTCGAGATCGTTCTGCATCCGATTCCGACGGCGGACAGCAAGCCGTACATCATCGTGTTCGGTCCGGACCAGCAGCTGTGGTTCTGCGAAAGCGGCACATCCAAGATCGGGAGGATGAATCCCGGCAATGGCAGCTTCGTCGAATTCGACACCCCGACGCCGAACAGCAGGCCGATCGGCATCACGCCCGCGGCCGACGGCGCGTTGTGGTTCTGCGAGAACGCCGGCAACAGGATCGGGCGGATCACCACGACAGGCGCGATCACCGAATTTCCGCTTCCGACCGCCGGGCGCCGGGCCTGACGGCATCGTCGCGGGCCCGGACGGAAATGTCTGGTTCTCCGAAGCCCATGTCAGCCGGCTCGGCCGGATCACGCCGAGCGGCGCCGTGACGGAATTCTCCGACGGGCCTCACACCGGGCTGCCGGCCGCTCTCGCTGGTGGTGCGCGACGGCGATCTCTGGTTCAGCGAATACGAGGCCGGGCAGATCGGCCGCATCAGCATGGACGGCCAGGTCACCGAATACCAACTGCCGACGCCGAACTGCGAACCGCGCGCCATGGTCACGCATCCCGACGGCAGCATCTGGTTCGTGGAGACCAAGGCCAACGCGCTCGGACGCATCGACGCGCAGGGCCGCGTCACCGAATGGCCGGTGAAGACGCCGGACGCGTCGCTGCGCGGCGTCACCGTGGCGCCCGACGGCGACCTCTGGTTCACCGAGAATTTTTCCAACAAGATCGGCCGCATGGCGCCCGACGGCACGGTCATCGGGGAATACGCGATCGCGGGCGAGAGCTGCGGCGCGCGCGCCATCATCGCCGTTCCCGACGGGCAGGCTGTTCTTCTCCGCCCACGATGCCGGCGCCATCGGCGAGGTCATCCCGCGGCGGTGAGCCAGAGCCGCAGTGAGTCGAGCCTGGCGAGACCAGCACCATCCGAGGTAGCGGGGTCGCACACGACTCGCCCGACTGGACGCTGGAGAGCGATGACCGCATCCAGCCTCGAAGACCGGATCCGCGCCATCGAAGACCGCCTCGAAATCTACAACCTGATTGCGAGCCATCCGCCGAGCGCCGACACCGGCGGCAGCGAGCCACGTCGCGGCAAGCTGGGTGGAGGACGGCGTCTTCGACCGCGGCGAAAATCTTTCGAGCCCGCGCGGGCGCGGATGTCATCGCCAATCAGGTGCTCAGCCCGAACACCAGGCTGCGATCGCGCGGCGGACTGGCGCATTTCACCGGGCTGCCGCACGTCGCGATCGATGGCGATGCCGCCGTGGTCACGTCCTATCTGCAGATCCTGGTGCCGCAGACGCAAGGCGATCCGGTCGAGGTCCCGAACCACGGCAGCTCGCAGGGCTTCCGCGTGCATCGCATGACCGCGAACCGCTGGGAGCTCGTGCGCACGCCGCAGGGCTGGAAGATCAAGCACCGCACGCTGCGCCCGCTCGACGGCTCGGAGCCGGCGCGCACGATTCTCCGACGGGCGATCGCAAGTAATTCACGCCGGTGTCATCGCCCGCGAAGGCGGGCGATCCAATATTCAATGGCGGGTCTCTTGGAATACGACGGCGCAGCAGCGATCACCGGCGCTTGACTGGATGCCCGCTTTCGCGGGCATGACCATCGAATATGCGGTTACACCGGAATCGGCTTCCCACGCCTTGGGCGAGCGCGCGCTGATAGACGAGTTCGCCAAAGGCCACGTCTTCAAGCGCAATGCCAAGCGACTTGAACAGCGTCAGCTCGGACGGCGAGGTGCGGCCCTTGGCCTTGCCGGTGACGAACTCGCCGAGCTCGCGGATATCGGACCATGCGAGCTTGCCCGCGGCGACCAGCTCGCGAAACTCGCCCGCTTCCACCTTGGCCTGCTCGACGTGATCGGTCGCCTTCACCGCAGCGCGCAACACCGTCTCGGCATCGACCTCGCGCCGATCGCCGGAATTGGCGCCGGCCGCATTGACATGCGCGCCCTGCGCGAGCCACTCGGCCCGGCAGACCGGCTCGGCCGACTTGGTGATGGTGATCACCACGTTGGCGTCCGCAACGCAGGCTTCCGCCGACGCCGCCGGGAGCGTCTCCACGCCGAGTTCCTTTTCGAGCGCGCGCGCATAAGCCTCGCGGTGTTCCGGCGTGCGGGCGAAGACCCTGATGCGCTTGATCGGCCGTACCGCGCAGACCGCGATGACCTGCGTCCGTGATTGCCGCCCGGTGCCGATGACGCCGAGCGTGTGCGCATCCGGATTGGCCATCAGCCTGGTGGCGAGCCCGCTCGCGGCCCCCGTGCGCATCTGGCCGAACAGGTCGGCCTCGATCATGGCCTTCAGCCTGCCGTCGAGCGACGAGTACAGCAGCGTGTGGAACTGGGCCCCCTTCAAGCCGGCATAGGCCTTGAGGCCATGCACGCCCTTGGCGCCATAGGCCGCGCCCATCAGGTTGAAGGCGCCGCCGGAAGGCGCGCACGCTGGCGCGGCAGATTAACGGTGGAGGGTTGTCCCCAGGTGGCGAACAGCTCTTCCAAGGTCGTGATGGCGTCCTTGACCGTGACGAGGCGACCGACGTCGGCTTCGGTGAGATAGATCGGGGAAGTCGTCATGCAGGGGTCCATTCAGAATTTGCAGAAGCCGGCGCGTCCAGCCGTCATTCGCAAGCAGGTGGATGCGCGGGTCAGCGCGCGCATGATGACGCAGAGCCGTCGTCGCGTTTCAAGCGCGTTGTGCTCGCGTCACACCGGCTTTTCGCCGAGGATGGTGACGCGCCGCATCAGACGCCGCTCGGCCGGGCTGAAATCGGTGCGGGCATGCAGCGCGCAGCGGTTGTCCCACATCAGGAGGTCGCCCGGACGCCAGACGTGCTCGTAGATGAATTCGCGGCGCTCCTGGTGATCGAACAGCATGTCGAGCAATTCGTCGCTCTCCTGCGGCGGGCAGTCCTTCGATCCGCACGGTCATCAGGCGGTTGACGTAGAGCGCCTTGCGGCCGGTCGCCGGATGGGTGCGCACCACGGGATGCACATAGGACGGCACGCCTTCGGCGATCCGCGTGCCCCGCTTCATCGCCGCGGTATCGTAATCGTAGGCGTTGAGCGCCTTGCGGCCGTCGATGCGCCGTTTGATCCCGGTCCGGCAGGGTTTCGTACGCCTTGTAGCCGTTGGCGAACAGCGTGTTGCCGCCCGCGCTCGGCACCTCGATGCGCATAGAGCATCGAGGCCATGGCCGGCCGCTCCTGGTGGCACTGGTCGGTGTGGAAGTGCATCTCGCCGTCCGGCAGGGCGCCGATCGGCTTGCCGTCCTCGCGGATGTTCGAGATCAGCATGACGGCGGGGTGGCTGCGCACGAACTGCTTGGTGTGGATCACGGCGGGCGGCCCGAACATTTCCGCGAAGCGGACCTGATCCTCCTCGCTCAGCTCCTGATCGCGCAGCAGGATGACGAGATGCTGGTGCCAGGCGTCCCGGATTTGGGCGCAGACGTGTTCATCGACGTCCTTGCTCAGATCGACGCCGATGATTTCGGCGCCCAGCGCCGCCGACAGCGGTCTCACCGCGAATGCCGGCGGACGGAGCGTGGTCTCGGTGTGGGCGGGTCTCGTTTCCATCCCGGTCGCTCCCATGATGTGCGGCTCTCCGGTGCCGGTACCGCGTTGTCGTTTGGCGCAATTATGCGCCGCGGGCGTGCGCGTGCTCAAGGCTCCTTGCCGTCGACGAGGATGAAGGCGATCCGGCAGGGCTCGGTGCCGCGATTGACCCAGGCATGGTTGGTGCCCTGCTGCACCAGCACGTCGCCGGCCTTGAGATGGATCTCCGAATCGTCGAGCAGCATGTCGATCTCACCCGCCATCACGATGGCGTAGTCGACGGTGCGGGTGCGGTGCATGGCCGGGTGCCGCGGCGGCAAGCCCGCGCTTGGGTGCGCCGTCGCCGAGGCTTTGATGCATGGTGTGGGGATCGAGCTTCTGCGTCTCCGCCGTCTCCGGCGGAAAATCCACGATGCGAAACACGGTGCCGCCGCGCGCGGCATGATCCCGATGTCGATGGCGGCCCGATCGGCGGCGCCGGACAGGTCGGCCGGAGTCTGGTCCGTCACCCACAACAGCCGCGATACCGTCTGCGCCTGCGGCCGCACCTTCTTGTGCGGATTGGCGCCATCCAACAGCACCACCGCCTTGTCGTTCTTGTCGATCGTGGTGACCACGCGGCGAACGTCTGCACTCAAAGCCATGTTTGCGTTTCTCCCGGGTTGGTCAGCTGACGTGAAGGTGTCGATGAACGATCATGCAATAGCGCGCGGCTGCCCGCCAGCAGGGCGCCGGCATGGTCGCAATGCATCTATACCGGTTCGGCGTCGATGAGCACGAAGGCGAGATAGGCCGGCTCGTCGGTGCGATTGCTCCAGGCATGATTGGTGCCGCGCTGGACCAGGACGTCGCCGGCTCTGAGCAGCACCTCGCCCTCGTCCATCAGCGCGTGGATCTCGCCGGACGAGCACGATGGCGTAATCCACCGAGTTCGTCTTGTGAAAGCCGGGATGGCGCGGCGATCCGCGGTCGAAGGCGGCGCCGTGACCGGAGCTGTCGTCGGCGCTCGCGCGCTGCTGCTCGAGCGCGGCCAGGCGCTGCTTGTCCGGAGGATATTCGATGATGCGGAAGACCGAGCCATTCTTGGGTGGCGCAAGCCGAAAGGGATGGTCGGTGACCTCGTCACTGCCGCGGTTACTGGCGGGCGTGGCCCGCGTCTCCCACACCTCGGTGACGACGGCGCTGCCGGGCCCGCGGTTGTAAACGTGCGGCGCCGCCGCGTCGTTGATGAACACGGACCGGCCGGCGGCGTTGTGGCCGGTCACCACCCGGCGGATCGCCCTGGGCATGGATGTCTCCGAACAATCGCGCTCAAAGCGTCTTCCGGCGCAATGGAACCGGTTCGCCGCACAAACGCGTCAATTCAATAAGCTGAAGCGGTTTCCGATCCAAGTGGGACGCAAACCACTCAGTCGTGCACGCTGCCGTCGGGCATGAGGGCGCCCTTGAGATTGGCGCCGTCGAGCACGGCGCCGGTGAGGATGGCGCGCGACAGGCGCGCCTCCGAGAGGTCGGCGCCCGCGAGATTGGCGCCGCTCAGGTCGGCGCCGAACAGATCCGCCTCCGAAAGATTGGCGCCCTTGAGGTTGGCCTCGCGCAGGACGGCGTCGACCAGCCCGGCATTGTTGAGATTGGCGCCTTCGAGATTGGCCCGGCGCAGCGTCGCTTCGACCAGATTGGCGGCGCTGAGGTTCGCTCCGCGCAGCGACGCCTCGTCGAGGCGCGCGCCGGTGAGGATCGCCTCGGGCATGTGCGCGCCGTCGAGCTTGGCCCGCACCAGCCGCGCCTTCTGCATCTTGGCCTCGGTCAGATCGGCTCCGCTCAAATCCGCCGCGCTCAAATCCGCTTCATAGAGCATCGCGCGTTCGAGCTTCGCCTGCGCCAGCGATGCGTTCTTCAGGTCGCTCTTGTTGAGATTGGCATCGGTCAGCTTGGCACCGGTGAATTTCGCCCGCATGAGACGCGCCCGGTGCAAAACGGCGCCCTCGAGATTCGCGCCGGACAAATCCGCCTCCGACAGGTCGCGTCGTTTCAGTGCGGCACGCTCCAGCGCACAGCTCCGGCATGACTTGCTGTTGCCCGCGAGAAAATCGGCTGCGGTTTGCGCCCATGCCGCGTAGCCGGGCAGCCAGAGGCAGAACGCCAGCAGCGGCGCTGCCGCAAGCCTGAAACAGCGATGCCGGATCATGGTTGCTTTCATCGGTCGCGCATCATGACATGTTTCCCTGCCGACGCCAGGGCAGCACCGAAGAACGCTGGCAAAATCCCTGCCGCGCTAGTGTGGCGCATTTGACGTTCCTATCAGTATTGGCCGCGAGTCCCTCATAGGAACGTCAAATGCAAAGCCACACTAGGATCATGACTTGCTAGTGTTCCTTGTTTCCGACGTTCGTAAAAGCGGGTGCTGCGAAATGATACGAACGTCGGAAACGGAACACTAGCGTTGTGAAGGGACGCAGGGACCGCCTACGCTCCGCGCGCATGCCGGATCGCCTCACCATGCCGTGCCGTCTGCTTCAGCGCCTCGCCGCCAGCCTTCCTCCCGGTCTCGCCGCGGTGTGGCTGGTGTGCGCGCATCGTCTGCCTTTTCGGCGCCGGACAACCGCACAGGCGACCGGCCGACGCGACGCGAAGTCTGGGATCTGCGGCTCGGATCGCAGATCGAGGCATTGCCCGACGAGTTCATCGACTATGCCTGCGGCACCAATGGCGGGCCGCCGTCGACGCCGCTCAACGGCTGGCGCGAGGTCAGGCGCTGCCGGCCGGAGGCGAACGGGCTGCGGGAAGTCTATTTCCGCTATGACGACGAGCTCGAATACTGGGCCAAGGCCAACAACCTGCTGCCGCAGATGGAGCAATATTCCGGCACCAAGACCTACGGTTTTCCCGTCACGGTCTCGGCCTTGATCGACGACGGCGGAGCGCTGCGCGGCATCCGCCTCGTCAGCGACCCCCGCGGCGACACGCAGAACCGCGACGAGGCCTATCTGCTGCGCAACTTTCTCACCGCGCGCTTCGGGCGCGACGGCTGGGCCTGCGAAAGCCTGCCGCCCGAGGACGGCGAGACACCGGTCGACGGTATCTTCGTGAAGAGAGCGCTGTCGCAAGGACCTCGAAGCCAAGACCGCTGCCGCGCTCACGACGCGGCATCTGCGCAAGGCCGGCCAGAGCCAGTTCGATCCGCGCACCGGCCGCGAGACGGCGGGACAATTCGAAAGCTCGGTGCGGTTCGAGTTGGTGCAGAAGGTAGCCGAGCGCCGCGACGAGCAGCTTGTCATGCCCGCGTAGCGGGCATCCGTCTTCGCCGCCTCGAGAGCGGAAGGGCGCGCGCTCGTCAGGCATCGAGGCCGGTCGAACTACTGCGACCGTCCGCCTGCGCGGGAGAGGGAGCGCATCGAGATTGCGGCCCGATCAGACAAGAGCACGCGGTCCGCACGCGCGCGCTCACTTCCCCACGAAGGTCGCGAGAATGAAGTCGGCAAGCGCGCGCGATTTCGCGTTTGTTCAGGCTGGTCGAGTGCGGATCGGGCGGTATGTTCTTGCCGAGGCTCCTCGGCGGAAAGGCCGTAACAGTCCTTGGCTTCGTAGGCATATTTATCGAAGTGCGGCATTTCGGAACCGGGCCGGCCACAGGCAATCACTTCGACCAGTTGCTCGCGGTCGAGCCGGGTCTTGTGCAGATCCGGCGCCTTGCCCGGCGAGCGTGGATCGCCGCGGCCGTCGCCGTTCACGCCGTGGCAGAATTGGCAGTCGGCCTTGTCCTGATAGAGGCGCTGGCCGAAGCGACGGGTCCTGGGCGCAGGCCAGATCGGCACAGAGCAGCAGTGCCGCCAACGCAATGGCCTGACGTGCCGGCATCGACGGCCTCGGAACGAGCATCGCGGGCAACCCGGTTGATCAGTCACGCCTGGTTGGATCGGCGCGAGGCCGGGACCCATTCCCAACGCCAGCGTGTCATGGGTCGCCCGGCATGTCGCCGCGTGCCGCCATGCTACTCGGCGTGCCGGTGGCGGGTAGGCCCAAGATCGCATACCTGGCGATCACGGCAGGAGATGCGAAGCCAATCTGAAGAAGCGGGGATTACACCTGCCGCTCGACCATCATGCGCTTGACCTCGGCGATGGCCTTGGCCGGGTTGAGGCTCTTGGGACAGGCCTTGGCGCAGTTCATGATGGTGTGGCAGCGGTAGAGCCGGAACGGGTCCTCGAGATTGTCGAGGCGGTCGCCCGGTCGCTTCGTCGCGGCTGTCCATGCAGCCAGCGGTCGGCCTGAAGCAGGGCGGCCGGGCCGAGGAAGCGTTCGCTGTTCCACCAGTAGCTCGGGCACGCGGTCGAGCAGCACGCGCACAGGATGCACTCGTAGAGGCCGTCGAGCTTCTGGCGGTCCTCATGGCTCTGCCTCCACTCCTTCTGCGGCGTCGGCGAGGTGGTCTGCAGCCACGGCTCGATCGAGGCGTGCTGGGCATAGAAGTTGGTGAGATCGGGCACCAGGTCCTTCACCACCGAGCAGGTGCGGCAGCGGATAGATCTTCACCGCGCCTTTGACGTCCGCCATCGCCTTGGTGCAGGCGAGCGTATTGGTGGCGTCGATGTTCATGGAGCACGACCCGCAGACGCCTTCGCGGCAGGAGCGGCGGAAGGTCAGCGTCGGGTCGATGTTGTTCTTGATCCAGATGAGCGCGTCGAGAACCATCGGGCCGCAATCGCCGCAGTCGACGTAGTAGGTATCCATGCGCGGGTTTTTCCCGTCGTCGGGATTCCAGCGATAGATCTTGTACTCGCGCACGTCATGCGCGCCGCTGGGATACGCCCAGGTCTTGCCTTCGGTGACCTTGGAGTTCTTGGGCAGGGTGAATTGGGCCATTACTATTTGTGCCTTCCAACGCCTCGCGTTCTCGTCAGTACACCCTGGCCCTCGGCTCGATATACGACACCTCGTTGGTGAGCGTATAGGCGTGCACCGGCCGGTAGTCGATGGTGACGACGCCTTTCGGGTCGATCCAGGACAGCGTGTGCTTCATCCAGTTCTTGTCGTCGCGCTCGGGAAATCCTCGCGCGCATGCGCGCCGCGGCTCTCGGTGCGGTTTCGCGCGGAGTCCATGGTGACGATGGCCTGCACGATCAGGTTATCGAACTCGAGGGTCTCGACCAGGTCCGAGTTCCAGATCAATGAACGGTCCGTGACCTTGATGTCGGGAACGCCGGCGTAGACCTCGTGAATGAGCTTGTGGCCTTCCTCCAGCACCTCGGCGGTGCGGAACACGGCGCAATTGTTCTGCATCACCTTCTGCATCCTGCAGACGCAGTTGCGCCGTCGGCGTCTTGCCGGACGCGTGCCGGAACCTGTCGAGGCGCGCGAGCGCGCGGTCGGCCGAGATCCTTCGGCAAATCCGGATGGCTGTCGCCCGGGCGCAGAATCTCGGCGCAGCGCAAGCGCCGCCGCACGGCCGAACACCACGAGGTCGATCAGCGAGTTCGAGCCGAGACGATTGGCCCCGTGCACCGACACGCAGCGCCGCTTCGCCGAGCGACATCAGGCCGGGCACGATGGAATCGTCATTGCCGTTCTTCTTGGTCAGCGCCTCGCCACGATAGTTCGTGGCGATGCCGCCCATGTTGTAGTGCACGGTCGGCACGATCGGGATCGGCTCGCAGGTGAGGTCGACGCCGGCGAAAATGCGCGCGCGATCTCCGAAATCCCCGGCAGGCGCTCGTGCAGCACCGCCGGATCGAGATGATCGAGGTGCAGATAGATGTGGTCCTTGTGCTTGCCGACGCCGCGGCCCTCGCGGATCTCGATGGTCATGGCGCGCGAGACGACGTCGCGCGAGGCGAGATCCTTGGCGGAGGGCGCGTAGCGCTCCATGAAGCGCTCGCCCTCCGAGTTGACGAGATAGGCGCCCTCGCCGCGCGCGCCTTCGGTGATCAGGCAGCCGGCGCCGTAGATGCCGGTCGGATGGAACTGCACGAACTCCATGTCCTGCAGCGGCAGGCCGGCGCGCAGCACCATGGCGTTGCCGTCGCCGGTGCAGGTATGCGCCGAGGTGCAGGAGAAATAGGCGCGCCCGTAGCCGCCGGTGGCGAGGATCGTCATATTGGCGCGGAAACGGTGGATCGTGCCGTCGTCGAGCTTGAGCGCGACGACGCCGCGGCAGCGGCCTTCTTCGTCCATGATCAGATCGATGGCGAAGATACTCGATGAAGAACTCGGCGGCGTGACGCAGCGCCTGCCCGTACATCGTGTGCAGCATGGCGTGGCCGGTGCGGTCGGCCGCGGCGCAGGTGCGCTGCGCGGTGCCCTTGCCGTAATGGGTCGTCATGCCGCCGAACGGGCGCTGATAGATCTTGCCGTCGTCCTCGCGGCGCGAGAACGGCAGGCCCCAGTGTTCGAGCTCGTACACCGCCGTCGGGCGCGCTGCGGCACATGTATTCGATCGCGTCCTGGTCGCCGAGCCAGTCGGCGCCCTTGACGGTGTCGTACATGTGCCAGCGCCAGTCGTCCTCGCCCATGTTGCCGAGCGCGGCGGCGATGCCGCCCTGCGCCGCGACCGTGTGCGAGCGGGTCGGAAACACCTTGGTGATGCAGGCGGTCCGCAGCCCCGCCTCGCTGCAGCCGACCACGGCGCGCAAGCCGGCGCCGCCGGCGCCGACCACCACCACGTCGTAGCTGTGATCCTCGATCGGATAGGCGCGGCCGTTGGTGGCCGGATTGCCGGTGTGCCGTTGGTAGCCACGGGTCAGACCTTGAAGCTGAGCATGAGGATGGCGAAGGCGGAGGCGAGCCCGACCGCGACGGCGAAGAACGTGTTCGCCATGAGCAGGGCCAGCTTCGCCGTCTCGTCGTGCACGTAGTCCTCGATGATGACCTGCATGCCGATGCGCATATGCGTGGTGATCGACAGGATGAACAGCAGCATGACCACGGCGACCAGCGGCGAGCCGAGGATCTGCACCACCGCGGCATGATTGCGACCGAGCAGACGCCACCACGATGAACACGAAGGCGATGGTCAGCGGCACGTTGGCGACTGCGGTCAGGCGCTGGCGCCAGAAATGCTCGGTGCCGGATCTGGCCGCGCCCAGGCCGCGCACGCGCCCGAGCGGCGTGCTCATCTTGCCCGCAACCATCAGCGCGACCCTCCCATGAACAGGTAGCCCACGATCCAGATCACGATGGTGAGGCTGATCGAGCCGACGACGCTGGCCACGGCCAGCCACTCCCGCTCGTGGGGCCCGAAGCCGCGCCCGGTATCCCAGATCAGATGCCTGATGCCGCCCAGCATGTGATGCATCAGGGCCCAGGTATAGCCGAACAGGATGATCCGGCCCACGAACGAGTTCATGAACGAGCCGATGCCGGCATAGGCGTTGGGACTCGACGCCGCCGCGATCAGCCACCACGCCACCAGCAGCGTGCCGAAATAGAGGCTCGCGCCGGTGACGCGATGGACGATGGACATCGTCATCGTCAGCGTGGGCTTGTAGATGAAGAGATGCGGCGACAGCGGCCGCTCGACGGGCGCCTTGGTTTCGGCCATTGTTTTTCTCCGTTCCCGCCGCGCGCCGTCCGCTACCGTTCCTAGCCAATGTTGCAGCGCGCTGCAATCAGCGGCGGATCGTCTACGATCCTTTCGTCAACCACGAATATGATGCCCAACGTTCTGGCGCACAATAGGTTTTTGGCGTAGCTTTCCTTCGTCAAACTCGAAGGCAAATAGCCGCCACAACCGCAAGTGCCGCATGCGTTTCGACCTCACAGATCTGAGCCTGTTTCGCCACGTGGTCGAGGCCGGCAGCATTACCGGCGGGGCGCAGCGCGCGCATCTCGCGCTGGCCGCGGCCTCCACGCGCATCCGCCACATGGAGGAGGCGTTGGGCGCGGCGCTGCTCGTGCGCGGACGTCAGGGCGTGACCCCGACCCAGGCCGGCCGCACCCTGTTGCAGCATGCGCGCGCGATCCTGCGCCAGGCCGAGCGGCTGCGCGAGGATCTCGGCGCCTATGCCGGCGGCCTCGCCGGCCAGATCAGGGTGCTCTCCAACACCAATGCCCTGACCGAGTTCCTGCCCGAGGCGCTGAGCTCGTTCCTGTCGACGCATCCCAATGTCAGCGTCGATCTCGAGGAACGGCTGAGCGACGAGATCGTCGGGCTCATCGCCGAAGGGGTTGCCGATCTCGGCATCGTCGCCGCCACCGTCGATGCGAGCACGCTCGAAACCTATCCCGTTTCGCAAGGATCGGTTCGTGCTGGTGGTCGCGCGCAATCATCCGCTCGCGAAGCGTTCGAAGATTTCCTTCGCGGAGGTGCTGGACCACGACTTCGTCGGTCTCGACCGCGCGAGCGCGCTCCAGCGTTTCCTCGCGGACAAGGCCGCGCGCATCGGACAGCCGCTGCGGCTGCGCGTGCAGCTGCGCAGCTTCGACGCGGTATGCCGCCTGGTCGAGTGCAATGTCGGGATCGGCATCGTGCCCGAGACCACCGCGCGCCGCGTGGCGCGCACCATGGCGATCGTTCCGGTGGCGCTGACCGATCCGTGGGCCGTGCGCGAGCTCACGATCTGCATCCGCAGCTTCGACGAGCTGCCGCCCTATGCACGCCAGCTGGTCGAGCACTCTGCGCACGGCCGGCGTAGGGGCGAGTAGCGAGTAGATTTTCGCTCGCTATGCTTCGCTATTCGCCATTCGTTGCTCGCTATCGCGGCATCAGCACCCAATAGTCGAGATCGAGCAGGACCGCGGGGTCATCCTCGTTGCCGGACTTGAGCGGAAAGTCCGCGCACGGATGATCCTTGGTGGCGACGGTGCGCAGCCGCAGCGCGCCGACATCGTCGCGCGCCCGGCACGTCCGCCTTGGCCAGCACCTCCGACCAGGCGAACACGGTCGCGCCGGCAAACAGCGGCGACACGTGCCGCCCGCCGTTGATCGCCGCGATGTGGAAGGCGTTGGCGAGCCCGTTGAAGGAGAGCGCGCGGGCGAGCGAGATCACGTGGCCGCCATAGATGAGCCGGCGGCCGAAGCGGCCCTGCGCCGCGGAATACTGATCGAAATGGATGCGCGCGGTGTTCTGATAGAGCCGCGTCGCGATCTGGTGCTCGGCCTCCTCCACCGTGATGCCGTCGACGTGGTCGATCTTCTCGCCGACGGCGTAGTCGCCGAAGCGGCTGCGGACTGCCGGCGAGCGTGAAGTCGTAGGCCGCGACGTCGATCCGCGGACAGGCGTCGCCGAGCGTGCTCGGCAGCACCGCGTCAGGCAGCGCGCGGCACGTGATCGCCGGGCACCGGCGCCGCCTCGTCGCGCTTGCGCACCATCACCCAGCGGACATATTCGAGCACCTTGCTGCCGTCCTGCTTGCAGCCGGTCGAGCGCACGAACACGATGCCGGTCTTGCGGCTGGAGTTCTCCTTGAGCCCGATCACCTCGGACACCGCGTTGAGGGTGTCGCCGGGATAGACCGGCGCGAGGAACCGGCAGGCGGCGTAGCCGAGATTGGCGACGGCGTTGAGCGAGATGTCCGGCACGGTCTTGCCGAACACGACGTGGAAGACGAGGAGGTCGTCGACCGGCGCGCGCGGATAGCCGATCGCCCGCGCGAAAGCGTCCGACGACTGCACCGCGAAACGCGGGCCGAACAGGCCGTTGTAGAGCGCGACGTCGCCGACGGTGATGGTGCGCGGGGTCGCATGCCTGATCGACCTGGCCGATGCGGAAGTCCTCGAAGAAATTGCCGGTGCCGGTCTTCGACATGTTCCTCACCAGATTGTTGCCGGCGGCGGTTCGAACCGTGCGTCCGCCGCGCCCGCGCTCACGTAGCTCGTTGCGGGACTTGGCGGCACGGGAACGTGAAACGACCAGCCCGCCGGAGTTTGCTATAGATCACCTGCAATTGCCTGCAAGAGTCGCGCCAAAGAGCTGGCAGTCATGTCGATCGAAGCCACCCATGATCGCGCTACTGACGCCGGCCGCGCCGGCGCGTGCGGTCATCCATCCGGTCTGGGTGCGGGTCACCCACTGGATCAATGTCGTGGCCATGGTCGTCATGATCGGCTCCGGGTGGGAGATCTACAACGCTTCGCCCGCTGTTCCCGTTCGTGTTTCCGCGCGCGATCACGCTCGGAGGCTGGCTTGCGGGCGCGCTGCTCTGGCACTTCGCGGCGATGTGGCTGCTGGCGGTGAACGGTCTCGTTTATCTCGTGCTCGGTGTCCTGACCGGCCGCTTCCGGCGCAAGCTCGTTCCGATCCGTCCCGGCGACGTGCTGTCCGATGCCAGGGCCGCGCTGACGCGGAAAGCTCAGCCACGACGATCTCTCGGTCTACAATGCCGTGCAGAAGCTGCTTTATCTCGGCGTCATCCTGGCCGGCATCGTCATCGTTCTGTCGGGTCTCGCGATCTGGAAGCCGGTGCAGCTGCAGGAGCTGACCGCCGCTGTTCGGCGGTTACGATGCCGCCCGCTACGTGCACTTCTTCGCCATGGCGACGATCGTGGGATTTCTGATCGTCCACGTGATCATGGCGCTGGTGGTGCCGAAGTCGCTGCGCGCCATGATCACCGGGCGCTAAGGAGGAATGAGCATGGCACGCATTCGAACAGATCCGCCCGGCGTCGATCCCAAGCTCCTGATCAAGGACGCGGCGAAGCTCATGCCCGATCCCGACGCGGCGGCTGTTCCTGCGCGGCGGCGCGAGCCTCGGCGCGCTGGCCTTCCTCACCGGCTGCGACATCATCGACGGGCTGTCGGCCGAGCACGCGCTGATGAAGATTTCCTATCTTCAACGACCGCGCGCAGGCCTGGCTGTTCAATCCGAACAAGCTCGCCCCGACCTATCCCGAGAGCGCGATCACGCGCCCGTTCCCGTTCAACGGCTACTATCCGGAGGACGAGGCGCCCGAGGTCGACAAGGACGATTACAAGTTCGAGGTCGGCGGCATGGTCGACAACAAGAAATCATGGACGCTGGACGAGCTCTACGCGCTGCCGCAGGAGACCCAGATCACCCGCCACATCTGCGTCGAAGGCTGGAGCGCGATCGGCAAGTGGACGGGCACGCCGCTGCGCGAGTTCCTGCGGCGCGTCGGCGCCGATACGCGCGCCAAATATGTCTGGTTCCGCTGCGCCGAGGGCTATTCCACCTCGATCGACATGCCGACCGCGCTGCATCCGCAGACGCAGATGACGTTCAAGTTCGACGACCAGATCCTGCCGCGCAAGTACGGCTTCCCCATGAAGGTGCGCATGCCGACCAAGCTCGGCTTCAAGAATCCCAAGCACGTGATGGAGATGGCGGTCACCGACAAATATCTCGGCGGCTACTGGGAAGACCAGGGCTACAACTGGTTCAGCGGCAGTTGACGACTGTCGGATACGTGCACCCGAGCACCCACGTTCTGGACGGGCCGGCACCCGCGCGAGATCAAGACGCTCGCTTGGCGCCCTCATCGTCACCGGGCGCCTCGGTGATCAGCCGCGCGCCACGCTGGAACGTGATGTAGTCCCACAACCACGTGAACGCCACGATGAACCGGTTCTTCACCCCGATCAGGAAGTAGATGTGGGCCACGCTCCAGAACAGCCATCCCACGAAACCCTTGAGATGCAGCCTGCCGAATTTCACCACCGCGGCCCGCCGCCCGATGGTCGCGAGGTCGCCCAGGTGGCGATAACGGAAGGCCGGCGAAGACCTGCCGGCGACCCGCGCGGCGATGAGCCGGCCGACATAGACGCCCATCTGCTTGGCGGCGGGCGCCACGCCGGGCACCAGTTGTCCCGCTTTGTCCCGGACCTCCGCGGCGTCGCCGATCACGAACACGTCCGGCTGGCCGGGCACCGAGAGGTCCGCACGCACGATCACCCGCCCGGCGCGATCGTGCTCGGCGTCGAGCCAGCGCGCCGCCGGCGAAGCAACCACCCCGGCAGCCCAGATGATGGTGCCGGCGTCGATGCGGCCATGATCGAGGTCGACACCGCCCTGATGACAATTCGTGACGCGCGTCGAGGTCCGCACGTCGACGCCCATCCGCGTCAGCGCGCGCGCGGCGTAGTCCGACAGATCCTCCGGCAGGGTCGGCAGCACGCGCGGGCCGGCCTCGAGCAGGATGATGCGGGAGGTGCGCGGGTCGATCCGCCTGAAATCATTGGCCAGCGTCTGGCGTGCGATGTCGGCGATCGCTCCCGCCATTTCGACGCCGGTCGCGCCGCCGCCGACGATGACGAAGGTGAGCAGACGCTGCCGCTCGGCGTCATCGTGCGTGAGCTCGGCCTGCTCGAATGCCAGGAGAATGCTGCGGCGAATGCGGGTCGCGTCTTCGATGCGCTTGAGTCCCGGGCGACGCGTCTCCCACTCGTCGTGACCGAAATAGGAATGCATGGCGCCCGTGGCGATCACCAGATAATCGTAGGGCATCGGACCGGCGGTGGTTTCAACCCGCCGCGCCAGCGCGCATCCACGCCGGTGACGTCGGCCATCAATACCGTCGCGTTCCATTGCTCGCCGCAAGATATGCCGGATCGGCCAGGCGATCTCCGCCGGCGACAGCGCGGCGGTCGCCACCTGATAGAGCAGCGGCTGAAAACAGTGGTAGTTCTGGCGATCGATCAGGGTCACGTCGACGGGAGCGCGGGCGAGGGTTTTCGCCGCCACCAGTCCGCCGAAGCCTGCGCCGACGATGACGACCTTCGGTCGCTCTTGCGCCATGTGCTTCATCCTTTCCTGCAATCGGACGCTACCACATTGCGCCCGAGCTCGTGACCCGCGCCGATGCATCGGTGTCCCGGCCACGGTACCGGCGTCTCTTGCAAAGACCTGCCTCGGCCTTTAGCAATCCACGCATCCGCGCCAGCGACGAGGGCAACACATGGCGACCTACAAGCTCCTGCTTCTCGCCGGCGACGGCATCGGCCCCGAGGTGATGGCCGAGGTGAAGAAAGCTCATCGCCTGGATGAACGCGCACGGCATGGGGCGCGTTCGAGACCGAGGAGGGCTCGTCGGCGGCAGCTGCTACGACGCCCACAAGGTCGCGATCACCGACGAGACCATGGCCAAGGCGCACGCGGCCGACGCCGTGATCTTCGGCGCGGTCGGCGGACCGAAATGGGACAGCGTGCCCTATGACGTGCGGCCGGAGGCCGGGCTGCTGCGGCTGCGCAAGGATCTCGGCCTGTTCGCCAATATCCGCCCGGCGATCTGCTATCCGGCGCTGGCGGACGCCTCGAGCCTCAAGCGCGAGGTGGTGGACGGGCTCGACATCATCATCCTGCGCGAACTGACCGGCGGGGTCTATTTCGGCGAGCCCAAGACCATCACCGATCTCGGCAACGGCCAGAAGCGCGCGGTCGACACCCAGGTCTACGACACCTACGAGATCGAGCGCATCGCCCGCGTCGCCTTCGAGCTCGCGCAGCAAGCGCCGCAACAAGGTCACGTCGATGGAGAAGCGCAACGTGATGAAGACCGGCGTGCTCTGGCACGAGGTCGTCGACCAGCTGCATGCGCGCGAGTTCAAGGACGTCGCGCTCGAGCACCAGCTCGCCGACGCCGGCGGCATGCAGCTCGTGCGCTGGCCCAAGCAGTTCGACGTCATCGTCACCGACAATCTGTTCGGCGACATGCTCTCCGACGTCGCGGCCATGCTCACCGGCTCGCTCGGCATGCTGCCGTCGGCCTCGCTCGGCGAGGTCGATCCCAAGACGAGGAAGCGCAAGGCGATGTACGAGCCGGTGCACGGCTCGGCGCCCGACATCGCCGGCAAGGGCATCGCCAATCCGATCGCCATGCTCGCCTCGTTCGGCATGGCGCTGCGCTACTCGTTCGACATGGGCAAGGAGGCCGACCTGATCGACCAGGCGATCGCCGCCGCGCTCGCACAGGGGCTGCGCACCGCCGACATCAAATCGGACGGCGCCAAGATCGTGACGCACGTCGGAGATGGGTGACGCGGTCATCGCAGAGATCGACAAACTGGCGGCGTGACCTCGCCGCGGGCCAGCAGGCGGTCAGGACTGGTAGCAATGATTCAATGGCGTCGGAGTCGGCTCGCTCTCTGGCTGTCCGCATTCGCGATGCTGATGGCGGCCGACGTCGCCGGCGCGCAGACCGATACCTATCCCAGCCGTCCGGTTCGCCTGATCGTGCCGTTCGCGGCGCGGCGGCCTCAACGACGTGGTGGCGCGGCTGGTGGCGCCGTATCTCGAGCGGGCGCTCGGGCAGCCGTTCATCATCGACAACCGGCCGGCCGCGAGCGGCATCGTCGGCACCGACGCCACCGCCAAGGCGCACGCCGGACGGCTACACGCTGCTGATGGTGGCCTCGAGCTTCACCGTCATCCCGGCCACCCATCCGAAGGTGCCCTATGACGCCCGAGCGCGATCTCGCGCCGATCGTGATGGTGGCGCAAGAATGCGCTGCTGTTTCTGGTCAATCCCAAGGTGCCGGCGCAAGTCGCTGGCGGAATTCGTCGCGCTGGCGAAGGCCGATCCGGGCAAGTTCAATTACGCCTCGCCGGGCGCGGCGACCCAGACCCATCTCGTAGTCGAGCTGTTCAGCCAGCGCGCCGGCATCAAGCTGCAGCACATTCCCTATCGCGGCGGCGCGCCCGCCATGACCGCGATGGTCGCGGGCGACACCCAGTTCACCGCGATCTCGACGCTGCTGTCGCTGCCGCAGATCCAGAGCCGGCGCATTGCGCGCGATCGCGAGCGGAAGCCTTACCCGCGACCCGCAGCTACCCGATCTGCCGACCGTGGCGGAGCAGGGCTATCCCGGCTTCGAGGCGATCCAGTGGATCGGGCTGCTGACCACCGCCGGCACGCCCAAGCGACATCGTCGAGCGGCTCAACGCCGAGGTGAACCGCGCGCTGCGCGATCCCGACCTGATCGCCAAGTTCGCGCAGCAGGGCATCTCACCGGCCGGCGGCACGCCCAGCGGACTTTCAGCGCACGATCGCCGACTGATCTGAAGAACTGGACCGAGACCGCCCGCGCCGCCAACATCAAGGCGGAGTAAGCCACGTAGCGGACTGCGAACATAACGATCTCAGCGCGCCCGAGGCCGCCAATGTCAGTCTGCACGAGCGTCGGTTAGTTGGGCCGAGGCAGCTACCACGGGTTATAGCCCGGCAGCTGGAACGGCTGCATCATCGGCGAGCGATCCCAGCCGACCTTGCCGCCGGTATTGGTGACCGCATTGATCCCGAGCCCGGCATTGCCGCTCGCCGGGAAGGCGTAGTCGGTAAACTTGCGGTCGCCCGGCCGCACCTCGGTCCCGGCATCGAGGAACGAGCGCGGCGCCACCGGTCGACGCGCGCGCGCGGTTTCGCCGGAGCCCCGCGCGTGGTGGTGTAGACATGCTGCTTCTTGGTCTGCGCCTGGGCATGCGGGAACGGCCAGCGCCGTGCCCGCGATCACCACGGCGCAGAGACCAGCCGCGTAAACCTTCATGTCCATGGCGTCCTCATTCGATTCCGCTGATCCATATACTAGTTCTGGTCGTGATGACAGCAGCCGAGACCTCGTGGCGGTCATTCCGTCGGCGGGTGTGTCAAAATTCCTCTGTCGGGCGCTGGAAAGATCCGTTTAACCTTACACGGCTTCAACGGCGCGAATATTCCGCTAAGCTTGCCGTCAGAGAAAAACTACCAGGAGAACCGCCATGCCGGGCAAGATCGAGCGCTCGATCGACGAGCTCTACCAGGACGATCCGGAGCGCGCCGATGCGCGTCGTCTTCGGCCGCCGGACCGGCGTCGATCGTCGCGGCTTCCTCGGCGGCACCGGGCTTGCCGCCATGGGCGCGGCGGTCGGCGGCAGCCATCCCGTTCGCCGACCAACATGCCGGGCGGGCTCATTCCCGCGGCGCTCATTCGGCGCAAGGCGCAGCCCCGGCGCCAGCGCCGCCCAAGGGACCGCAATATCTCAATTTTCCCGGCAAGGCGACAAGCTCGTCGTGCTCGGCGAGCGTCCGCTGGTCGCGGAGACGCCGGAGCACCTGCTCGACGACGACACCACGCCGACCGACAAGTTCTTCGTCCGCAACAACGGCCAGATGCCGGAAGCGGCCAAGGATCCCGACGCGCTGGAAGATCGTCGTCGACGGCGAGGTCAACCAGAAGCTCGAGCTCACGCTCGGCGAGCTGAAGTCGCAAGTTCCGGCCGGTGACGCGGCGCCTGGTGCTCGAATGCGGCGGCAACGGCCGCTCGTTCTTCACGCCGCAGGCGCGCGGCAACCAGTGGACCAACGGCGGCGCCGGCTGCGCCGAATGGACCGGCGTGCGGCTCGCCGACGTGCTCAAGGCAGCCGGGCGTCAAGCCCTCCGCCGTCTTCACCGGCCACTACGGCGCCGACCGCAGCCTCGCCGACGCCAGCAAGGACGCGATCTCGCGCGGCGTGCCGATCAAGAAGGCGATGGACGCGCAACAACCTCATCGTGTTCGCCATGAACGGGCAGCCGCTGCCGAACATTCACGGCGGGCCGGTGCGGCTCGTCATTCCGGGCTGGCCCGGCTCGGTGTCGTCGAAATGGCTCACCCGCATCTGGGTGCGCGACAAGGTGCACGACGGCCCGGGCATGGGCGGCACCTCGTACCGGGTCGCCATCAAGCCGATGGTGCCGGGCGACCGGCCGGACGAGAAGAACTTCCGCGATCTCGAATCGATGCCGGTGCGCTCGATCATCACCAGCCCGGCGAACGGCACGAGCTTCGGCAAGGACGTGCGCGAGGTGAAGCTGCGCGGCGCCGCCTGGGCCGGCGACCTCACGGTGCAGCAGCGTCGACGTCTCGATCGACTTCGGCGCGACCTGGACAGCCGGCCCAGCTCGGACAGCCGAAGAACCCCTACGACTGGCAGCGCTGGACCGCGACGCGTGAAGCTGCCGACGCGAGGGCTATTACGAGATCTGGACGCGCGCGACCGACTCGCGCGGCGTCATGCAGCCGCACATCGCCGGCAACTGGAATCCGCAGGGCTACGGCGGCAATCCGATGCACCGGGTGGCGATTCGGATCGCGTGATGCGGTCGCGTGCCATCTGCGTCCTCGCGCTGGCTGCACTGGCGCTCGCGGCCGCTCCGGCGGCGGCGCAGGCGCCGGCCTTCACGCCGCGCGACGAGAGCCCGGAGGACTATCCGGCCGGCGCCGGGCGCGAGCAGACGTTCTATGCCTGCACGCCCTGCCACGGCTTCAAGATCGTCGCGCAGCAGGGCCAGTCGCGCGCGGCAGTGGGACGACACCCTCGACTGGATGACGCAGCGGCACAGCATGCCGCGGCCGAGCGACAACGACCGCAAGGTCGCTGCTCGACTATCTCGAGGCGGCGTTCCCCGCCCGCGCGCCGCGCGGATGGCAGAATCCGTTCCAGAAATGAGCGGCGTCTCGCAATGGGTTGAAGCGCTGATCGGAACCGATGCGATCCGGGACACCCCGCGCCGCTGACCTCCTGCCGACGCGCGGAAGTCGCCGTCGGCCCTTGAATCGACGTTGTCATGGCCCACTTTCTCGCCTAGAGCATGGCGCCGGGAAGTCACCGACTTTTCGGACCAGATCATTCGACCAGGCAGACGCTCAGGGAGAAATCGCGCGTCGGCGTGTCTCCCGACATGCCTGCGCCGCCGGTCACGGAGCGGAAGCTTTCGGAGAATTGGCAATGGGTTACAGGGTCGCGGTGGTTGGTGCCACGGGCAATGTCGGCCGCGAGATGCTGAATATCCTCGCCGAGCGGGCGTTTCCCGCCGACGAGGTGGTCGCGCTCGCCTCGCGGCGCAGCCTGGGGACCGAGGTCAGCTTCGGCGACAAGACGCTCAAGGTGCAAGGCGCTCGAGCACTACGACTTCTCCGACGTCGACATCTGCCTGATGTCGGCGGGCTCGCGCGGTGTCGAAGGAATGGTCGCCGAAGATCGCGGCCGCCGGCGCGGTCGTGATCGATAACTCCTCGTGCTGGCGCTACGACGCCGACGTTCCGCTGATCGTGCCCGAGGTCAACGCCGACGCGGTCGCGGGCTTCCGCAAGAAGGGCATCATCGCCAATCCGAACTGCTCGACCGCGCAGCTCGTGGTCGCGCTCAAGCCGCTGCACGACAAGGCCAAGATCACGCGCGTCGTGGTCGCGACCTATCAGTCGGTCTCGGGCGCCGGCAAGGAGGCGATGGACGAGCTGTTCTCGCAGACCAAGTCGGTCTTCACGCTGGACGAGATCGCGCGCGAAGAAGTTTCCCAAGCGCATCGCCTTCAACGTGATCCCGCAGATCGACGTGTTCATGGACGACGGCTTCACCAAGGAAGAGTGGAAGATGGTGGTCGAGACCAAGAAGATCCTCGACCCCAAGATCAAGGTCGTCGCCACCTGCGTGCGCGTGCCGGTCTTCGTCGGCCATTCGGAGGCGGTGAACATCGAGTTCGAGAACCCGATCACCGCCGACGAGGCGCGCGAGCATCCTGCGCAACGCGCCGGGCTGTCTGGTCATCGACAAGCGCGAGGCCGGCGGCTACGTCGACGCCGCTACGAGGCGGCGGGCGAGGACGCGACCTATATCAGCCGCATCCGCGAGGACCCGACGGTCGACAACGGCCTGGTGCTGTGGTGCGTCTCCGACAATCTGCGCAAAGGGCGCGGCGCTCAACGCCATCCAGATCGCGGAGTGCCTGATCAACCGCAAGCTGATCCAGGCCAAGCGCAAGGCGGCGTAATTCGCCGCCTTGCGCGTGTTGCCACGATTTACGTCTCCGGCGACGCTGCGGGAGATCAGGCCGCCTTGCCCCTGGCAGAGCGTGTACGTCGCTCGTGGTCAGGGCGTTGCCGCCGATTCCCCAGTCGCCGCTTTCGACTTCCTCGACCACGCACCAGGTGACGCCGCGCATGTTCTCGCCTTCGATCGAGACCATGGCGTCGGTCAGCTTGCTGATGATCTGGCGCTTCTGCTCCTTGCTGAACACGTCCTTGATGACGCGAACCTGAATGAGCGGCATTTGATTTCTCCTCCGTTTGTCTGCGGGTTGTCGTCGAGCGAGCTGCGAATTGATCGGTGCGACTGCCCATTGCTTGACACGCGCGCGATTAATGCCGAGACACTTGCCAGTACAGTAATAGACAGTTTTGCACGTCAGTTGGCGTAACTGTACTGGTCCGGCGACCGGGCCAGTCCAGTCGAAGGCGGGATCGGCGATGCTGTCCCTGACCGTCAGTCTGAGCAGCGGACGAGCCGCTCGCCGACCAGATCGTCGCCGGCATCAAGCGGCAGATCGACGACCGGCATCTGCGGCCCGGCACGCAAGCTGCCGTCGATCCGCAACTTTGCCGAAACCTACAATGTCAGCCGTTTCACCGTGGTCGAGGCCTACGATCGCCTGGTCGCGATGGGCTATCTGCAGTCGCGCCGCGGCGCCGGCTTCTACACGGCGCCGCGCCGCGCACGCGGACGCGACGCAGCCCGCGCCGTCCGACAACCACAAGCGCAACGAGGAACTGGTCTGGCTGATCCGCCGACTGCTGGAAGCGGACGAGGACACGCCTGCTCGCGGGCGGCCCGTGGCTGCCGAATTCGTGGCTCGACGAAGCCGGCATCCGCCAGAGCCTCAACGTGCTCGCGCGCAAGAACGGCGCCTATCTGCTCGAATACGGGCACCCGTTCGGCTATCTGCCGCTGCGCGAGCATCTCGCGCTGATGCTCGCCGGGCTCGGCATCACCGCCCATCCGGCCAGATCCTGCTGACGCAAGGCACCAGCCAGGCGCTCGAGCTCGTCATCCGCTATCTGCTCAAGCCCGGCGACGCGGCGCTGGTGGACGATCCCGGCTATTACAACATGTTCGGCAATCTGCGCCTGCAGGGCGTCGAGATGCTGGCGGTGCCGCGCAATCCCGACGGACCCGACGTCGCCGTTCTCGAGAAGCTCGCCGCCGCGCACCGGCCGAAGGTCTATTTCACCCAGTCGGTGATGCAGAACCCGACCGGCACCGACATGAGCCCGCATGTGGCGTTCAAGGTGCTGCAGGCCGCCGAGCGCCACAACTTCATCGTCGTGGAGGATGACATCTTCTGCGATCTGCAGGTGAAGACGACGCCGCGGCTCGCGACGCTCGACCAGCTCAACCGCGTGATCTATGCGCGCAGCTTCTCCAAGACGCTGTCGGGCAGCCTGCGCGTCGGTTTCGTCGCCTGCGCGCAGGACATCGCCAACGAGCTCGCCGACATCAAGATGCTGACCAGCATCACCACCTCGCAATTCACCGAGCGGCTCATCTATCTGATGCTGGTCGATGGCCACTACCGCAAATATCTGTCGCGCTTGCACGAGCGGCTAGGCGAGGCGCGCGCTCAATGTCGTGCGCGCCTTCGAGACGCATCGGACTGGAATTGTTCGCGGAGCCTGCAGACGGCATGTTCGTCTGGGCGCGCTTCCCGCATATCGACGACTCGCTGCACGCTGGCGGAAGCGTCGCAGCGCGACGGCATCATGCTCGCGCCTGGCGCGGTCTTCCGTCCGCATCTCGAGCGCTCGCCGTGGATGCGGTTCAACGTCGCCGTCTGCGAGGACACGCGCGTGCAGCGCTGGCTGCAGCGGCAGGCGGCGACCGAGGCGCGGAAGTGAGCTCGACGCTCACGCCCAGATCGCCATCGGCAGGCCGCACGCATCGCGCGCGGGCGGATCGGGAAACGGTCGCGCCAGCCCGGCATGAATGCGCCGCGCAATGGCGGCACAGGCGAGCGCATCCAGCAGGTCGTCGGGGCCGGCGCCCTTGGGCGGCGCGCCGTTCACCAGCTCGGCCGCAAAGCCCGCCGCGACCAGGAGGCCCCGCCGCAGGGCGAGTCCCGGGTCGTAGCATCGGCTCCTGACCTTCTTGGGCTCGCCCAACGGGCGTTCTCCGTTGAGCCGCCAGAACGCGACCTCGGGATGGACCTCGAAGACGCGTGCGGCGGCCTGCGCGTCGTCGCGCAGGCACGCGTCAACCTCGCGGATCTTCGGGGCCAGCATGAACAGCTGCTTCGATACCTTGCGCGGCGGCTGCGAACTGGCGAACGCGATCCGGCAGGCCTCGCCATAGTCCGCGGCCGCGAGCGCGGCCCGCGAAGGGACCGAAAACACCGAGGACTGTCGCGCGCCGAGAAGCGGCCGCACCGCATTCTCGGCCGCCCTGCCGCCCGGGCCGGCGCGCTCCGGCAGGCCGATCGGAATGTCGACCGCGACGATGCCTCGGCGCCTCCGGCGCGGCGAGCACGTCGGCAAAGCGCGGCACGATACGTACGCGTATGTCGCTATCGACGGCGCGCGCGAATGCCACGACCCAGCCGGTCCGGCAGCCGTCCACGCCCGCGAGCCATCGATCGTCCGCAGATCTTGCGCATGCTTGCAAGCGGACGCTGGCACCGCAGCGCATTGCGGCGGCCGACTAGGCTATCGTTACGCTCAGACCAGAGGGGATATCAACATGACCATTCGCCCGCGCCGGAGCGTGCTGTACATGCCGGGCTCCAACGCCCGCGCCATCGAGAAGGCGCGCACCTTGCCGGCCGACGCCGTCATTCTCGACCTCGAGGATCCGGTTGCGCCCGAGGGCAAGGCCGCCGCCCGCCAGCAGGTGTTGAACGCCGTCACCGCCGGCGGGTTCGGTGCGCGCGAGGTCATCATTCGCATCAACGGCCTCGACACCGCAATGGTGGCTGGACGATCTCAACGCCGCGGCCAAGGCCGAAGCCTGATGCGGTGCTGGTGCCCAAGGTATCGAGCCCCGGCCACCTGGAAGACGTGGCCGAACGCCTGGTCGACATCAGCGCCGACCACAAGATCCGGATCTGGGCGATGATGGAAACGCCGCTCGCCATGCTCAACGCAGGCGAGATCGCAGCCGCGGCGAAGGACGTCGAGACCAGGCTCGCGGCTTTCGTGATGGGCACCAACGATCTCGCCAAAGACACGCGCGCGAAAATCACCCCGGGCGCGCACCGATGGTGCCGTGGCTGATGGGCTGCGTGACGGCCGCGCGCGCCCATGGCATCGACATCCTCGACGGCGTCTACAACGATCTCGGCAACGCCGAGGGTTCGCGCGCGAATGCGCCGAGGCGCGCGACATGGGCTTCGACGGCAAGACCCTCATTCATCCGAACCAGATCGGCCCGTGCAACGCCGCCTTCTCGCCGAGCGCGGAGGAGGTGGCCAGCGCGCGCAAGATCATCGCCGCCTTCAGCTTGCCGGAGAACAAAGACAAGGGCGTCGTCCAGCTCGACGGCCGCATGGTGGAACGGCTGCATGCCGACATGGCACGGCGGACAGTCGCGATCGCGCGGGCGATCGAGGAACGCGACCTTGAGGGCCAATCGGTGGCTGAATCCGGTGTCATCGCCCGGCTTGACCCGCCGCTCCATCATCCCTCAAGAAGCTGGCGAACAATGAGTATGCACGCGCGGCGAGTCCGCGGGTGGCAGCTTCAAGCGGGAAACGCCATGCGCCGATTATGGTTTGTCGTTCTGCTGTGTTCGTTGGCGTTTCCCCGTTGGGCATCCGCCAACGACATCGCACCCGGCGGCACGCTGCGTGCGGTCTATCTCGGCAGCAATCCCGCACAGGCGGTGCAGGACCGCGCGACCGGCGCCATTCGGGGCGCATCGGCCGATCTCGCGCGCGAACTCGGAAAGCGCATCAATGTGCCGGTCGAGCTCAAGCCTGCCGCCAACCCGCCAAGGCGGTGATCGACGCGGTCAGCAGCGGCGCGGCCGATATCGGCTTCGTCGCCTATGAGCCGTCGCGCGCCGGCACGGTCGAATTCTCGCAGACCTACATGCTGGTGCAGCAAAGCTTTCTCGTGCTCGACGGCTCGCCGATCCGTGCGGTCGCCGATATCGATCGCGCCGGACAAGTCATAGCCGGCGTCAGGAACGATTCCATTACGCTCTATCTGAAGCGCAAGCTGAAGCAGGCGACACTGCTCGAAGTCGAGAACAATCCCGCCGAGATCCAGCGTTTGCTGACTGGAAAGAAATCGACGCCTTTGGCGCCAACCGGCAGCGCCTCACGACGCTGATGGGCGAAACGCCGGGATCGAGACTATTGCCGGACAGCCTCTTCGGCGTTCCGCAGACCATCATCGTGCCCAAGGGCAGGGCCGACGTTCTGACCGCCGTCAACAGCTTCATCGACGATGTGCGCGCGTCCGGCTTTCTGCAGAACGCGATCGCGAGCAGCGGGGTCATCGGCCTGCAGGCGGCGCCGGCAGGCTCCTGGCAGCCGTCGGTGTCCGGACTGATCACCGTCCCGTCTCGAGAACGCACATGCCGGGCCGAAACTTGTGCGGCGAGGTGCGCGTTATCTCCGCGGACAACAGGAGAACGCATATGCCCGAAATCCGCGAAGACGACGGCGTCGTGACCCAGATCACGACCGTGAAGGTGCAGGCCGACAACCAATCCGAGGTGCTGGAGCTGATGAAAGAGCGCGCCCGCTTCATGGCGAGCCAGCCCGGCTTCGTATCGGTCAGCCTGCATCGCAGCGAAGACGGCAGCCATGTCGTGAATTATGTCCAGTGGAAGGACCGCGAGCAGCTGAAGGCGGCTCACCACTCACCCGAGTTCCGCAAGAAATGGCCGCGGTTCGGCGAGCTGATCAAGGAGGCCGAGCCCTGTCTCTATCAGGTCGCCCACGTGCAGGCGGCGTGACGCGCGATAGCGCGTGCCGGTAGCGCGGACGAAGCGTTAGCGCGTACACGCATGTGGACGCGCTGCGATCATGTCCGCGTTACGCTCCGGTCCTGCAGGTTGCCGGTCGAGCGCTCGCGCCCAAGTCTCATGCCCATGCGCGTGCGGTTTTGGACGTCTCCTCGAAGTGCTCGATCTTGTCTTTCTTGACCATGGTCAGTCCGATATCGTCGAGGCCGTTGAGCAGGCAATGCTTGCGGTGCGCGTCGATGTCGAACTTGACCACGCCGCCGTCCGGGCCGCGGATCTCCTGCTTCTCGAGGTCGATCGACAGCGTGGCATTGGCGCCGCGCTCGGCGTCGTCGAACAGCTTCTCCAGATCCTCCGGCGAGACCTTGATCGGCAGCACGCCGTTCTTGAAGCAGTTGTTGTAGAAGATGTCGCCGAACGAGGTCGAGATCACGCAGCGGATGCCGAAATCCATCAGCGCCCAGGGCGCGTGCTCGCGCGAGGAGCCGCAGCCGAAATTGTCGCCGGCGACCAGGATCTTGGCCTTGCGATAGGCCGGCTTGTTGAGCACGAAGTCGGGGTTCTCGCTGCCGTCGTCGCTGGTAGCGCTTTTCCGAGAACAGGCCCGTGCCCAGCCCGGTGCGCTTGATGGTCTTGAGATACTGCTTGGGGATGATCATGTCGGTGTCGACATTGATCATCCTGAGCGGCGCCGCGACGCCTTCGAGCGTGGTGAATTTGTCCATCATCTCACCTGAGCACTTTGGAATTGTTCTGTTTCAGGACGCGAGCGGTGTTTTGTCAAGTGTGAGGTCGTATAGCCGGAGACCGTGAATGAAAGAAACGGAGAAAATGCTCGGGGCATGCCTGTTGGTCGGTCTGTTCGCCGTGCCGGCGGGCCCGGCGCGAGCCGAAACCTGGTGCATCCGCGACGCCGGCAGCCCGCCCCCGGGCGCCTGCGTATTCCCGTCGAGCCACGAATGCGGCATGGCGGCGCGAATGAACCCCTTCGGGGGTATTTGCGAGCGTCAGCCGCTGGGATACGGGACCGGGGACAAAGGCACCTCCGGGCGCCGCTCGGCCAAACGCAAGGCGGCCGATCGCTGACGAACGGTCGTGGCGCGCCGGACATGGCAGGAGCGGAGCACCGACGGCATCAACGCGCCTCCGCCTCGATCGCCGCCATGTCCTCGTCGGAGAGGCCGAAGTGGTGGCCGATCTCGTGCACCAGCACGTGGGTGATGATGGTGCCCAGCGCTTCGTCGTGCTCGGCCCAGTAGTCGAGGATCGGCCGGCGGTAGAGCCACGACCATGTTCGGCATCTGGCCGGACGCGCTTTCCGACCGGAACGGCAGGCCGACCCCTGAAACAGGCCGAGCAGGTCGAACTCGCTCTGCGCCCCCAGTTCGGTCAGCACCTCCTCGGTCGGGAAATCATCCACCCGGATGACGAGCCCGTCGCAAAGCGCCCTGAACTTGTTCGGAAGCCGGCGAAATGCCGTCTCGGCGAGCGCTTCGAACGCCTCGAGCGAAGGCGCCTTGACCGTGCGCCACGCGAGCGGATCGGCAGGTGTCGGTTCGGTCATGGCACCAGTTTTAGGCGAGAGCGGGCAGGCGGCAAGCGCGCGCGCTAGCTGCCCCTGGGCCAATCGACGGCGCAGGCGTTGACGGCCGCGCCGCAATGGGCGAGCGTAGGCCAGATCAACGGCTTGAACACAAAGATGACACGCACAATAACGGTCATCGTCGTGGCGACGGGCGCAGCCATGCTGGGCCTGGCGGCGACCTTCGGCCGGCTTCGCACAGTCCACGTCCGGAGCGCCAGACAGGAACGCCGGTGCGACGGAGTTCTCGGCGCAATCGCGCCCGGAGCCTGCACGCGCGCGCACGCGCATTCGAGTCACGCCGGTCATTCCGGATACATCTCCCTACCGGACCGTATTCGACGACTTATCCGGTGCCCTACAAATACGAGTATCCCGGTCGCGGCTATGTGCGCCAATGCACCTCGTGGCTGGCGACGGAAAACCGCGTCGCCGGCACCGTCATCACGCCCCAGATGCGCTGCTGGTGGCAGCCCGGCAGCTGAGCCTCAACCCACTCCCGCACGTCGACGAAGTGCCCGGCGATCGCGGCCGCGGCGGCCATGGCGGGCGACACCAGGTGGGTGCGGCCCTTGTAGCCCTGGCGGCCCTCGAAATTGCGGTTCGAGGTGGAGGCGCAACGCTCGCCCGGCGCGAGCTTGTCGGGATTCATCGCGAGACACATGGAGCAGCCGGGCTCGCGCCATTCGAAGCCGGCCTTGACGAAAATCTTATCGAGCCCTTCCGCCTCGGCCTGCTCCTTCACCAGGCCGGAGCCCGGCACGATCATCGCATTGACGTTGCCGTTGACGCTCTTGCCGTCGACGACCCGGGCGACCGCGCGCAGATCCTCGATGCGCCCGTTGGTGCAGGAGCCGATGAACACGCGATTGAGCGTGATGTCGGTGATTTTCTCGCCGCCCTTGAGGCCCATATAGCCGAGCGAGGTCTCGGCGGCGCGGCGCTTGTTCTCATCCGCGATGTCCTGCGGCTTCGGCACGCGGCCGGTCACGGAAATGACCTGCTCGGGGCTGGTGCCCCAGGTGACGAGCGGCGGCAGCTTTGCCGCGTCGAGCCTGATCTCGCGATCGAAGTGCGCGCCGTCGTCCGAGCGCAGCGTCTCCCAGTAACGCATGGCCTCGTCCCAGGCGCTTGCCTTGCGGCGACCTGCGGCCGGTCCTTGAGATAGGCGAAGGCCTTCTCGTCCGGCGCGATGAAGCCGGCCTTGGCGCCGCCCTCGACCGACATGTTGCAGACCGTCATGCGGCCTTCCATGGACAGCGCGCGGATCGCTTCGCCGGCATATTCGAGCGCGTAGCCGGTGCCGCCGGCGGTGCCGATCTCGCCGATGATGGCGAGGATGATGTCCTTGGCGGTGACGCCCGCCGGCAGCTTGCCGTCCACCACCGCGCGCATGTTCTTCGATTTGCGTCTGGATCAGCGTCTGCGTCGCCAGCACGTGCTCGACCTCCGAGGTGCCGATGCCGTAGGCGAGCGCGCCGAAGGCGCCGTGGGTCGCGGTGTGGCTGTCGCCGCAGACGAGCGTGGTGCCCGGCAGCGTGAAGCCCTGCTCGGGCCCGATGATGTGGACGATGCCCTGGCGCTTGTCGAACTCGTTGAAATATTCGAGCCCGAACAGCTTGGCGTTCTCGGCGAGATAGGCGATCTGCGCCGCGCTTTCCGGATCAGGGTTGGGCAGGTTGCGGTCGGTGGTCGGCACGTTGTGGTCGACCACGCAGAGCGTCTTCTCCGGCGCGCGCACCTTGCGGCCGGAGAGGCGCAGTCCCTCGAACGCCTGCGGGCTCGTTACCTCGTGCACGAGATGGCGGTCGATATAGATGAGACAGGTGCCGTCCGGCTGCTCGTCCACCAGATGGTCGTCCCAGATCTTGTCGTAAAGCGTACGCGGCTTGGCCATAGCTCGAATGCTCCGGAAATCGCCGTGGTCCTAAGGAATATATAGGATCGAACGGACGTTTTGGCGCCTTCGCGCCGTGCCCTTCAAGCGCGCAATGCGCTCTGCGCTGAGATCGGTGTGTCGCGCCGCCAACAGCGCCGAAATCTACTCGGCGGCCTTCCCCGCCACCTCGGCGCTGTCGTCAGTCGGGGCGGTGATCCTGCTTCTCGGCGATGCGCGCAGCCTTGCCGCGCAGACCGCGCAGATAATAGAGCTTGGCGCGGCGCACCTTGCCGCGGCGCACGATCTTGATCGAGTCGATCATCGGCGAATAGAGCGGAAAGACGCGCTCCACGCCCTCGCCATAGGAAATCTTGCGCACGGTGAAATTCTCATTGAGCCCGGCGCCCGCGCGGCCGATGCAGACGCCCTCATAGGCCTGGATGCGGGTGCGCTCGCCCTCCACCACCTTGACGTTGACCAGCACCGTATCGCCCGGGCCAAAATCAGGAATCTCCTTGCCGGTAGAAAGCTTTGCGATCTGCTCTTGTTCGAGCTCATGAATCAAATTCATGGGAATTCTCCATCGGCAGCGCCGACATGGCAGGCGCGCGGTCTTATTGGTTGTCCGGGTCGGGCGAGCTAATACGACACCGCAGCGGCTTTGTCACCCGTCTGGCTCGGGCTTCTGGTCCGGCCGTTTCGCGCGGCTTGGCGGAGGCGCCGGCGCGGGCCACGTGTGCGGCCCAGAGGTCCGGCGGCGCGCGCGGGTGAGCCGTTCCGCCTCGGCGCGGCGCCAGGCGGCGACCTTGGCGTGATCGCCGCAGGTGAGCACCTCGGGGATCGGCACGGCCCTCCCACAGTTGGGGCCGCGTATATTGCGGGTATTCGAGCAGGCCCTGGGCAAAGCTCTCCTCCGCGCCCGAGGCCTCCTTGCCCATGACGCCGGGCAGCAGCCGGACGCAGGCGTCGAGCAGGGCGACGGCCGCGACTTCTCCGCCCGAAAGCACGTAGTCGCCGACCGAGACTTCCTCGAAACCGCGCGCCTTCGATCACGCGCTCGTCCACGCCCTCGAAGCGGCCGCACAGAATGACGGCGCCGGGTCCCTGCGGCCAGTGCTTCGACCCGCGCCTGGGTCAGCGGAACGCCGCGCGGGCTCATCGCCAGGCGCGGCCGCGGATCGCCCGCGGGCGCCAGCGCATCGACGGCGCGGGCCAGCACGTCGGCCCGCATGACCATGCCGGGACCGCCGCCCGCCGGCGTGTCATCGACCGAACGGTGCCGGTCGGCTGCGTATTCGCGGATGTCGACGGCATCGAGCGTCCACAGACCGGCCGCCAGCGCTTTGCCGGCGAGGCTGAAACCGAGCGGCCCCGGAAACATGTCGGGGAAGATGGTGAGAATGCCCGCGCGCCACATGATGATCGATCCGACCGGACCTATTCGGCGGCGTCGCCGCGCTTTCCCGGAGTCGTCGCCGGGAGCGCCACGATGATCCGCCCGCCTGCAATGTCGACGCCCGGCACGCAGGCCTCGTTGAACGGCAACATGATGGTCGTGCCGCCTGGCCGGCGGCCGCAGCTCGAGAATATCGCCGGCGCCGAAGTCGTGCACCGCGACCACCGTGCCGACCTGCGTCCCATCCGCTGCCATCGCCGGCAGCCCGATCAGATCGGCGTGATAGAACTCATCGGCGGCGGGCGGCGGCAGGCGCTCGCGCGGCACGAACAGCTTGAGATTGGTGAGCCGCTCGGCCGCATCGCGATCGCTGATGCCGCGAAACCGCGCGACCAGATGGGACTTGGCCGGCCGCACCGCTCTCGATCTCGAGGCTGCGCGCCGCCGTCCTCCCGCTCCAGCATGCCGTAATCCTTCACCGCCATCGGATCGGCGGTGAACGATTTGAGCTTCACCTCGCCGCTGAATGCCGTGGGCGCCACCGATCTGCGCGATGCAGATGCGCTCGGACACGTCGGGCTACCGGGCGAGGGCAAGCATCAGCTCGCCGGCGCTTCAGCCGCTCTTTGCAGCGGCAGCGGCGGCCTTGGCCGCAGCGGCGGCCTTCTCGGCCTCTTCGGCGCGCGCCTTGCGTTCCTTGCGCGGGACCGCGCGCTCCGGATTGCTGCGCTTTTCACGCTTCATCACGCCCGCCTCGTCGAGAAAGCGCAGCACCCGGTCGGTCGGCAGCGCGCCCTTGGCGAGCCAGGCCTTGACCTTCTCGAAGTCGAGCTTGAGGCGCTCGGTCTTGTCCTTCGGCAACAGCGGATTGAAATAGCCGAGCCGCTCGATGAAGCGGCCGTCGCGCGGCGAGCGGCTGTCGGCGATCACGATGTGATAGACCGGCCGCTTCTTCGTGCCGGCGCGGGCGAGACGGATTTTCAGGGACATTATTCGAGTTCCTTTCCGGTTGTTCGACGATTCACAATGTTGATCCGTCATCCCGAGCGGAGTGAGCGCGGTGCATGTCACTTCTTCTTCCCAATCCTGGAAATCCACCCAGTCCCGGCGGCCTGCCGCCGAGACCCGGGAGCAGCGGACCGCCCGGAAGCTTCGGCGCCAGGCCCGGCATCGTCGGCGGCAGACCCGGAACGCCCGGTGATCCTTGCGGCAGGCCGGGCATTCCGCCCGGCATCCGTTCCGCGAGCTGCTGCATCTGCTCCGGGCTCGGCATGCCGCCGCCGAGGCCGAGCATGTTGGCGAGGCCCGCCATCGGCCCGCGCTTGCGGCGCCGCCCATGGCCTTCATCATGTCGGCCATGCTGCGGTGCATCTTGAGCATGCGGTTGACGTCCTCGACCTTGGTGCCGGAGCCGGCGGCGATGCGCTTCTTGCGGCTCGCCTTGAGCACGTCGGGGCTGCTTGCGCTCCCGCGGCGTCATCGAGATCGATGATCGCCATCTGACGCTTGAGCAGGCGCTCGTCGAGATTCGCCGACGCGAGCTGGTTCTTCATCTTCGCGATGCCGGGCAGCATGCCCATCAGCCCGGCCATGCCGCCCATCTGCTGCATCTGCGCGAGCTGCTCGCGCAGGTCCGAGAGATCGAAGGCGCCCTTGCGCATCCGCTCGGCGACGCGCGCGGCCTTCTCGGCGTCGATCGTCGCCGCCGCCTTCTCGACCAGCGAGATGATGTCGCCCATGCCGAGGATGCGGTCGGCGATGCGCGCGGGATGAAAATCCTCGAGCGCATCCATCTTCTCGCCGGTGCCGATCAGCTTGATCGGCTTGCCGGTCACCGCGCGCATGGAGAGCGCGGCGCCGCCGCGGCCGTCGCCGTCGACGCGCGTGAGCACGATGCCGGTGAGGCCGACGCGCTCGTTGAAGGCGCGCGCGAGGTTGACCGCGTCCTGGCCGGTGAGCGCGTCGGCGACCAGCAGCACCTCGTGCGGGTTGGCGGCGCGCTTGACCTCGGCGGCTTCCGCCATCATCGCTTCGTCGAGCGTGGTGCGTCCGGCGGTGTCGAGGATGACCGCGTCGTAGCCGCCGAGCCGGGCCGCCTGCAAGCGCGCGCTGCGCGATCTGCGCCGGCTGCTGGCCGGCGACGATCGGCAAGGTATCGACGTTGACCTGCTGGCCGAGCACGGCGAGCTGCTCCATCGCCGCCGGACGGCGCACGTCGAGCGAGGCCATCAGCACCTTGCGCCGCCCCTGCTCGGTCAGGCGCTTGGCGAGCTTGGCGCGTGGTGGTGGTCTTGCCCGAGCCCTGCAGGCCGACCATCATGATCGGCACCGGCGCCGGCGCGTTGAGATCGATCGGCTCGCTGCGCGCGCCGAGCGTCTCGATCAGCTGGTCGTGCACGATCTTCACGACCATCTGGCCCGGCGTCACCGACTTGATGACCTCGATCGCCGACGGCATGGCTCTTCACCTTGTCGACGAAGGCGCGCACCACGTCGAGCGCGACGTCGGCCTCGAGCAGCGCGCGGCGCACTTCGCGCAGCGCCGCATCGACGTCGGCCTCGGTCAGCGCGCCGCGCCGCGTCAGGCGGTCGAGAATGCCGCCGAGCCGTTCGGACAGCGATGTCGAACATCGTCTTCCTGCCTTCTCGGTCTGGTCATTGCCGGGCTTGAGCCGGCAATCCATCACCTGCGGGCGATGGACCTGCCAGCCGATGACACGATTGGCCGCTGCTCGCGCAAGCCGCCAAACACCTTTGCGCCCGAGGGCGCATCGCGCTGTCGGACGGTAGCCTCCGGTCTCGCGGACCGGTCGGCGGGCTGCATTCGGCTCTTTGCGAGAGCGCGCGGAACGTATGGATGCGGCTCCGCGAAGTCAAGAACCGCAGGCGCCTCTGCCCTCCCCGCGTCCTCAGGGCGCTTACCGGCCGGGCCGTCTTCCGTTACTGTCGGGACAAGCCGACATTCACGATCGGCCGGGAGGATACGTGCGGTTCATCAACGGGCCGCGGACCCGCCGGTCTCATTTTTGACGGCAGCGCTCCTTTGCTCGCCCCGCCGGCGGGGCGCAGGAGTTCGCCGGCGCAGGACTACCCCAGCCGCCCCGTGACGCTGGTGGTTCCCTATCCTGCCGGCGGCGGCACTCGACGCGCTGGCGCGGCGTGCTGGGACGAAGCTGGCGGACCGCCTGGGCAAGCCGGTGGTGGTGGAGAACCGGACCGGCGCCGGCACCGTGATCGGCGCGGCGTCGGTCGCCAAGGCGGCGCCCGATGGCTACACGATCATGCTCGGCACCAGCACGCCGTTCGCGATCGACGGCGACCCTGAACAAGAGCCTGCCCTACGATCCGGCCAAGGACTTCGCGCCGATTGCGCTCGTCTCCAACGCGCCGTTCCTGCTGCTCGTGCATCCCTCGCAGCCGGTCCACTCGGTCGTCGATCTCGTCGCGCTCGCCAAGTCGAAGCCCGGCCAGCTCTCCTATGGCTCGGCCGGCGCCGGGCTCGCCGCAGCACCTGAGCTTCGAGCTGCTCAAGACGTTGACCGGCATCGAACGTCGTGCATGTGCCCTATCGCGGTGACGGACCGGCGCTCACCGATCTCGTTGCCGGGCACATCCCGACGCATGTTCGGCGAGCCGACGCCGATCCTGCCGCTGCTCAGGGACGGCAAGGTGCGCGCGCTCGGCGGTGTCGTCGGCGTCGCGGCTGCCGATCGCGCCTGATATCCCGACGCGTCGCGGAGGCGGGCGTGCCGGCTTCGATCTCACCTCCTGGCAGATGATCGTCGCGCCGGCCGGGACGCCCAAGGAGATCGTCGACAAGCTGCACGATGAGGTGAAGGCGGTGCTGGCGCTGCCCGAGATCAAGGCCGAGTTCGCGCGCACCGCGCCGGATCACCGTTGATTATCCGCCGGTCGACGAGCTGCAGCGCTTCATGCGTTCGAGATCGTCCGGCTGGGAAAGGTCGTGGAACACGCCGGCATTGCGCGATCGCAATAGCAAGCCGGCGCGACTCTGACGCGGACCAGCTTTGGTCGGCGGGGATGAATGACAGCTCCGATCGGGAGGGACGAAGATGAAATCGCGTTGCCTCGATGCTTACAGGCCTCGCGTTGTTCGGCATGTCCGCCGCGGCGTCGTGGGCGCAAGAGCAGGCGCAGGACTACCCCAACCGTCAGGTCAACTTCGTCGTGCCGTTTGCTCCCGGCGGCGGCACCGACATCCTGGGCCGGCTGGTCGGGTCAGAAGCTGTCCGATCGCTTCGGCAAGCCGTTCGTGATCGAGAACCGGCCCGGCGCCGGCACGCGTGACGGCGGCGGTCCAGGTCGCGAAGAGCACGCCCGACGGCTACACCATCATGATGGCGACCAGCGGCGACGCTGGCGATGAATCCCACCCTGTACAAGAAGCTGCCGTACGATCCGGGCAAGGACCTGATTCTGGCGGCGCTCATCTGCAACGTGCCGTTCGTGCTGGTGGTCAACCCGTCGCTGCCGGTTCATTCGGTCGCCGACCTCGTCAAGCTCGCGAAGGAGCAGCCGTTGAGCTACGGCTCCGGCGGCGCGGGCGCGTTCCATCACCTGATGGGCGAGCTGTTCAAGATCGCGATGGGCGTTCCGATGACTCACGTGCCGTACAAGGGCACGCTGCCGGCGCTCAACGACGTCATCGCCGGTCACATCCAGCTGATGTTCAGCGATCTCGCGCCGGCCTATCCGCTGATCCAGGCCGGCAAGGTGCGCGCGCTCGGCGTGACGACCGCGCAACGCGCGCCCGCGGCGCCCGAGCTTCCCCGCTCGCCGAAGTCGGTGTGCCGGGCTTCGACTGGGCGGCCTGGCAATCGGTGGCGGTGCCGGGCGATACCCCAAGGACATCATCGCCAAGCTCAACGGCGCGGTGAACGCGGCGGTCGCCGAGCCCGAGGTCACCAAGCAGCTGGTCGGCCTTCAGTTCATTCCCGTCGGCAAGGGTTCGCCCGAGGAGCTCGACGCGCTTCATGGCATCGGAGACCGCGCGCTGGGCCACGGTCCTGCAAAAGCCGGCGTGGCCGGATCGGAGTAGGTCGCACATCCGGGCCGGAACGCCGACCGCGTCGGTGCAGCCGGTTCTAATTCGCCTGCATCACCCGCTTGGCGACCGGCGTCCATTTCGCGATCTCGCCGGCCACGAACTGCGTGAACTCCTCCGAGGTCATGGCCTGCGTCTCGATGGAATCGCGCTCGAGGCGTTTGCGCACCTCCGGCCGCTCCAGCATCGTCGCGACGGTCGCGTTGAGCCGCTGCGTGATGTCCTTCGGCAGGCCAGCCGGTCCCGACAAGCGCGAACCACGATACCGCGGTGAGGTCGTCGTAACCGAGATCCTTGAACGTCGGCAGGTCGGGAAATTCCGCGAGCCGGGCGCGCGAGGAGACCACGATCGGAACGACCTTGCCGGCGCGGATCTGCCCCAGCGCCGAGGTCCAGGTCATCGTGCCGAGGTTCACGTTGCCGCTGACGAGATCCATCATCCCTGCGAGGCGCCCCTTGGTCATGATCGGCTGCAGCTTGATGCCGGCCTTCTGCGCGAAGAATTCCGCCAGCAGTTGCCCGAGCGTGCCGGAGCCGGGCGAGACGTAGTCGATCGCCTGGCCGCGCCGGCCAAGCGCGACGAGCTCCGCAAGCGAGCGCACGCCGAGCGCCGGGTTCACGACGAACACATTCGGCGGCCCGCCGACATAGGCGATATGGGTGAAGTCCTTGAGCGGATCAAAACCGGGATTGGGATTCACCACCGGCGCGATCACGTGATAGGCGGTGCTCGAGGTGGTGAGCGTGTAGCCGTCGGGCGCCGCTTGCGCCGTGGCCGCGGTGCCGATCAGCCCGCCGGCGCCGGCGCGATTCTCCACGAAGCAGCGCTCGTGCAAGGTCTCGCTGAACTGCTCGCACAGCAGGCGCGCGAACATGTCGGCGGCGCCGCCGGGCGTCGACGGCGCGATGATGCGGATCGGTCGCGTCGGCCAGTCGGCGGCAGCGCGCCGCGACCGGCTGGATGCAGACGGCGCCTGAGACATGAGCGCGACAGCAAGACGCTTCATCTGATCCTCGACGGTGTCCTTTGCTTGGACGATCGTGACGATGATGCGGGCTTTGCCGAGCGCTCGCAAGCGGCGACGATGTCTCACGCGCCGGCCCATCGTCTCGCCCTGGTGCCATGTGATATGGAAGCTCGCAAACAAAGCAGAACAAGTTCCACAAGGGAGAGGAACAACCATGGCCAGTCGCGCGCGCTCTATCCGTGTCGCTCACGCGTTGCGCTGTGCGGCGTCGCCGCGCTCGCGGCCGCTCCCGCCCGGGGCCAGGACTACCCGGCGCGACCGATCAAGATCATCGTGCCGCTCGCGGCGGGCGGCGCTTGCCGATACGCTCGCCCGCATCGTGTCGCAACGGTTGGCCGAGGCGTCCGGCCAGGCGGTCGTGGTCGAGAACCGCCCCGGCGGCGCCGGAGCGGTCGGCGCCGAAGCCGCGGCGCGAGCGCCGGCCGACGGCTATACGCTGTTCATGGGCGGCCTGAGCACGAATGCGGTGCTCGCGCATCTGACGCGGCTCGCCTTCGATCCCGCCAAGGATCTCGTCCCGATCATCCACGTCGCGACCTTTCCCAATGTGCTGGTCGTGAATCCCGGCCTGCCGGTCAAATCGGTGCGCGAGCTGGTGGATTACGCCCGAGGCCAATCCCGGCAAGCTGAGCTACGCCTCGCAGGGCAACGCCGCGTCCGGACATCTGGTCGGCGAGCAGTTCAAGCAGACCGCCGGCATCGCGATGGTTCATGTCCCCTATCGCGGCGCCGCGCCGGCGATCCAGGATCTGATCGCCGGCCATGTCCAGGTCATGTTCGACAGCGTCACGCTGCAGATGCCGCTGATCAAGGAGGGCAAGACGCGCGCGCTCGCGGTGCTCACGGCGCAGCGGCTCGAGATCGCTTCCCGACGTTCCGACCATGGGCGAGAGCGGCTTCGGACAGATGCAGAGCGGCACCTGGTTCGGCATGTTCGCCCCGGCCGGAACGCCGGCCGAAGTCATCGCGTGGGTCAACCGGGAAACCAGGACCGCGTTCGCCGCCGAGCCGGTGCGTGAGCGCTACCTGTCGCTCGGCGCCGTCGCTGCCGCTGGGGAGCCCGGACGAATTCGCGCTCCACATCGCCGCGGAGCGGCAGAAATGGGGCGAGGTGATCCGTCAGGCCAACATCCGGCTGGAGTGAGGACCGCCACGGATCGGCACGGTCCCGGAGTCTGCGGACGCATCCGTTTCGCCATAGCCGCGAAGACGGACGTGAACGCCCTTGAAGGCTATCGCGCTGCGCCGCGCCACGGGACATCGGCAGCCATGCCCGAGGCCCGTTGCCGGCACGTTTGATTTCCGCTTAGGTACCGACGCCGATGTCGACCGCATCGGCGTCTTTTTGCCGGGGGCCGCGCATGGATGCGGATTTGCTGACCGAGCCCGATGACAAGATCGAGCTCAAGGGTTCGGGCATCATCGCGGCGATCAAGGCGAGCGGCGTCGAGTTCATCCTGTCGGTGCCCGACATCGTGACCAGCGGCGGCCTGCTGCGGCCGATCGCGCGCGATCCGGAATTGAAGCTGATCCGCGTCTGCAAGGAGGACGAGTGCATCGGCATCGCGTCCGGGCCTCTCCTACTGCGACAAGCGCGCGCTGACGCTTGATCCAGTACACGGGCTTTCTCGACTCGCATCAACGCCATCCGCGGCGTCGCGGTCGAATACAGCCAGCCGATCTGCATGATGATCGGGCTGCTCGGGCACGATCCCGATACGACCGCCGGCGCAATTCGCCGCGCTACGGCGTGCGCATCATCGAGCCGATCCTCGACGCCATGGGCATCCCGCACCACCTCGTCAACGAGGAGGCCGACGTCGCCAAGATCAGCCCGGCGATCGAGCGACGCCTATGCCGAGCTCGCATCCGGTCGCGCTGCTGATCGGCCGGAGGCCTTCCGCGTCATGATGAAGCGAGACGAATGCTTCCGGGTGCTTGCGCGCCACGTGACCGACGAGGTCGTGGTCGTCGACCTACAGCTCGGCGGTCGACTGGCTCAACCTCGGCGAGCGCACGCTCAACTACTTTTCCGATCGGTGCGATGGGGCTCGACTCCTCGCACGCGCTGGGCCTGGCGCTCGGACGGCCCGGACAAGCGCATCATCTGCCTGCAAGGCGACGGCAGCCTGCTGATGAATCTCGGCTGCCTCGTGACCATCGCGCGCGGCCGCGCCGAAGAACCTCGTCCATATCGTGGTGCCAGAACGGCACCTACGAGGCCAACGGCGGCCATCCGATCCCGAACACCGAAGGTCGATTTCGCCGCCATGGCGCGCGCCGGCCGGCTACGCCCACGTGCACGACTTCTCGCGAGCTTGCCAATTTCGAGCAGCAGGCCGCCCACGTCCTCAAGCAGGACGGGCCGGTGTTCGCGACGCTGCACGTCGAGCCGTACGCAGCCGCTCACCTACGACTATCCGAACCTGTACGCCGCCGGCGCGGCGCAAGGCGCTCGAAGGCCGAGCTGCAGTCGAACGTCCAGCGCGATGTTGAGCGGTCGCGTCAATGGACCGTGGCGCCACTGCGCGGTACCGCCCGCCTCCGGGCATCGCCAGGCGGTAGCCGATGCCGAGCTCGGTCAGCAGGATCCGCGGCTGGGTCGGGTCGATCCTCGATCTTCTGCCGCAGCTTGCGCACGAAGATGCGCAGATAATGGGTGTCGTGCAGATGCGGCGAGCCCCACACCTCCTTGAGCAGGAACTGGTGGGTGACCACGTTGCCGGCGTGCTGGGCGAGCAGCTGCAGCAGCCGGTATTCCTTCGGCGTGAGCATCACGCGCGCGCCGTTGATGCGTGACGATCCGCGCGGCGAGATCGATCGCGAGCGGCCCGACCTTGACCACCGGCTCGCCGGTGGAGACGCGCACCTGCCGCCGCATGGCGGCGTGCGCGCGCGCCAGCAGCTCGGCCATGCCGAACGGCTTGACCACGTAATCGTCGGCGCCGCTCTCCAGCAGCCGCACCTTCTCCGCCTCGTTCGAGCGCACCGACAGCACGATCAGCGGAACGCTCGACCAGGCGCGCAGGCGCTCGAGCACCTCGGCCGCCGTCCATGTCCGGCAAGCCGAGATCGAGAATGACGAGATCGGGCGGCTTGAGCGTCGCCCAGCGCAGCGCATCGCCGCCGGTCTCGGCGTCCTGCACGGCGAAGCCGTCGAGCTCGAGCCCGGCGCGCAGAAAGCGGCGGATCTGCACCTCGTCGTCGACGACGAGAACGACGGGATTGGCTTCAGTCATCGGGACCGACCTCGGGTTGGCTCGTCGGGCGTTGCAAGCGGCAGAAGGATCGACACCGTGGTGCCCTGATCGGCGCCCGGGCTGCACGGCCTCGATCTTGCCGCCGTTGGCGGCGACGAAGGCCTTGGCGATCCACAGGCCCAGGCCCGAGCCCGAGGTCGTGGCCGCGTGGCGGGCGCCGCGGAAGAACCGCTCGCCGAGCTGCGCTTCTCCTCCGCCGTCAGCCCGACGCCCTGGTCGCTGACCGACAGCACCACGTCACGGCCGTTGCGCTTGGCCGCGATCGTGATGGGCGAGCCCGTGGGCGAATACTTTGGCCGCGTTGTCGACGATCTGCACGAATGCCTGCTCGACCAGAACGGCATCGACATAGATGAACGGCAGGTTCGAGTCCATGTCGAGCGAAACGTTGTGGCCGGCGAGCCGGCGCCGGCGGCGCTCGAGCGCCGAGTTGACGATGTCCTGCGGCTCGATCCATTCCTGCCGCGGCCTGATCTGCTCGCGGCTGATGCGGGTGGCATCGAGCAGATTCTGGATGTCGTTGTTGAGGCGCTCGGCCTCGTCGCGCACGACGCCGGCGAGCGACGTCAGCCGCTCGTCCTTGGCGATCACCGGCGATTTGCTCAGCACCGTCGCGGCGCCGAGGATCGACGCCAGCGGCGTGCGCAATTCGTGCGACACCGAGCCGATCAGCGCCTCCCGCAGCAGCTCGGTCTCGGAGCGCATCTTCGCATCGTTGAGCGCGCGCGCGACATCGAGCCGCTCGAGCGTGGCGGCGGCGTCGGACAGCACATCGTCGACCCGGTGGCGAACCTCGTCGACGCCATCGGCCGGCACGCTGCCGAGATCGATGGCGATGACGCCGAAGTCGGCGTTCTTCTGCGAGACGCGACGGACCAGCCAGATATTGCCGGTGCCGTCGTCGACGGTGGTCGCGAGCGTGCGACCGGCGCTGCACGTCGGCGATCGCCGCACGCACGCTGCTGCGGCATCCGCTCCTCGTCGGGCTTGACGTCGCGATCGCTGTCGGCGACGGCGCCGAACAGCACCACCTTGCGCTGGACCAGGCTGGCGAGGTGCTCCTCGATCGCGAGATAGATGTCGGCCGCCGACGACGCCGCCGCCAGGCGGCGCGAGAAGGCATAGAGATCGCTCATCTCGTTTTCGCGCTTGCGGGCGAGCTCGGTCTGCTTCTTCATCGAGTTGGCGAGATGGCTCGTCACCACGGCGACCACCATGAACAGCAGCGAGATTGAGGATCTCGTTCGGCCGCGCGAGATAGTAAGCTGTAGTACGGCGAGAAGAAGAAATATCCCGACCACAGCACGCCCGCGACCGCCGCGACCAGCGCCGGCACCAGGCCGAGATGCCAGCCCGCCAGCAGCACCGGCAGGAGATAGATGACCGAGCCGCGGCGCACATCGAGCGTACTGGATCAGCACGTAGGCGACGAGCGTGGTCGCGGCGACCAGCACCAGGGCGATGGCGCTGCCGCGCAGTTCGCGTCGAACCGCTTCCATTCGAACCACGGATCGTCCTCCGACGCCGGCATGCCGGCGCGACGGGATGGGGGCGGCAAGGATAGTCCTCCGGGACCGCCCGGTCATCCCTCTCCCATCTTTCCCGGTCAATCCGGTGGTGTGCTTCCGCGTGGGCACGAGCCACAATCCGGCGCGTACAGGCGCGTAAAGGAAGCATAAAGCAGCATGATGCGCTCGCTGCTGCCCACGCGCCTGCTTCGCGCTCACCTTTGTTCGAAACAAGGCCGGAACTCGGCCCACGCTTTGCCCGTCTTGCGCGGCCGAGCACCGGAGCAAGCCTGGGCCGCCGTCCTTGTCTATTTGCGCACGCGCAATATGCTTCTCGGCGGGTGACGGACGAGAACACGACGGCGACCACAATCAAACCTCCGTCTCCAGCAGCCGTTTGCGTCGCCGCTCATCCGGATTGGGAGGTCGCCATGATCAGCGTCATGACCAGCGTCGATCGGAGCTTGCGCGCCGCAGTCGCTGCCTTTGCGTTCGGCCTGCTGCCGGCAACAGGAGGTAGCGCAATGGCGGGATCGCTCGGCGGACCGTTGCAGCTGCAGGACGAAGGCAGCTTCTTCGTCAACGGACAGCAGACGGCGTCGACGCCATCCCGGCACCGCCGCGGGCGGCATCTCGCAGCCCGGCACGATCACCGTCAACCAGATGTACGTGCAGTACCGCATCCCGCAGACGGTGCGCGGGCCCGCGATCGTCATGGTGCACGGCTCCGGCCATACCGGCGCCACCTACGAGACCACGCCGGACGGACGCGAAGGCTGGGCGACCTATTTCGCGCGCAAGGGCTTCCCGGTCTACGTCGTCGACCACTCCGGCCGCGGCCGCTCGGGCTTCAACCCGACGCGCGATCAACCGCGCGCGCGGCCGGATCAATGCCGCCCTCGCTGCCCGACCTCCAGATCGCGCCGCGCGAGCGCGCCTGGTGCTTCTTCCGCATCGGCGCGACCTATCCGACGCCGTTTCCCGGCTCGCAGTTTCCGCTCGAGGCGTTCGACCAGTACACCGCGCAGCTCGTGCCGAACGCGGAGGCGACGCTGCCGGGCGCCGGCGCCAACACCGTGCAGGCGCTCGCCGCGCTGCTCGACAAGATCGGGCCGGCGGTGGTGATGGTGCATTCGCAATCGGGCGCCTATGGCATGGACCTGGTGCGGGCGCGCGCCGATCAAGATGCGCGGCTTCATCAACGTCGAGGGCAATTGCGCGCCGGTGACCGCCGGAGGAGGTCGTGAAGATCTTCTCCAAGGTGCCGCTGCTCTCGGTCTGGGGCGACAACAGCCAGGGCGCGCCCGGGCCGAACGGCGACGAGCGCCGCAACGGCTGCGTCGCGACCGTCAACGCCGTGAAGGCCGCCGGCGGCTCCGCCAAGTTCCTGCTGCTGCCCGAGGCCGGCCAGAAGGGCAACAGCCACATGCTGATGATGGACAAGAACAACCTTGCAGATCGCCGACCTGATCATCGGCTGGCTCGGCGAGAGCGTCGCCGCGCGCTAGCGCGGTTCCCGTTCGCATTGACTCAGCGCTTACCCGTTCTCTGGCGTCACCCGCGGGCTTGACCCCATAGGCGCTAAGATAAGCGCGTGTCCCGGGCGCTGCTGCAGCATAGGCGAAGCGGAATGATGTGCTGCGGATACTTCCACGCGCCGTTCGTCGACGGTCCGCGGACCGGCGGTGCACCGCTTCGCTATCGCTCGCGCTGCACCGCATCCGGGACACGTACACCTTGGCGCTGAGTGATGGCTTGACCCGCGGGTTCACCGCGCAGAATCTGGCGCGACCTCGTGTCCCGGGCGAGCGAAGCGAGACCCGGGACAGGAGCGATCACGACGGGCCGTTTCAACTGTCCCATCGATTTTGCCGCGCAGCCCTGGGTCCCGGCTCTTCGCTCGCTGACGCTCGCTCGGCCGGGACGACACGAGAGCGCGGGTGCACGCGATGCACAGGCCGGCGGCGCGGCAGAACGCCGTCGTTCCCGGCAAATCAATGCGGCCGGGCGCCGCCGTTCCCCGGATCAGCTCATCGATCGATTGGTGCCCCGCCCTTGTTTCGTCCGGCGGCGTTGGATACATAGCGGCCCACCGACCGGGCTTGTTGGCCCTTGCGACCACGGAGAGGTGGCAGAGTGGTCGATCGCGCCGCACTCGAAATGCGGAATACGGGCAACCGTATCGGGGGTTCAGATCCCTCCCTCTCCGCCAGCCCTACCGACCATCTTACTGCGTTCGCAACATAATCTCTGGCAACTGCCTCGCCGAAAATTTGAGCTTCGTAATCCGTCGCGATCGCTGAGCGCGTATCTTGCGCGACGTCTGCCCAGGCGACGTTCCGGCTTGCTGGAACCGCGTGCGTTTTGCTTTGCCTGGGCCGTTCCTCACCGAATGCGTTTGCGTTCATCCCAGATCGGTTCACGTCCTATATGCCCCCGGCTCTCTCTACTGCTCCTGCTCGATGCCGGCCCTTTCCCGAACGGCTTTCCACTTCACGATCTCGCCCGCGATGTGAGCCTTGAGCTCCTCGGGCGTCGAGCTGCGAACGCGCGCGCCCATGCCCGCGACCCGCTTGCCCACGTTCTCGCGCGCGAGCAGCTGTCGCATCGCGTTGTTCGTCTTCTGCACGATCGCGGGCGGGGTGCCGGACGGAAAGGCGATCCCGTACCAGCTGGTGACGTCGTAGTCCGGCATGCCCGATTCCTTGAAGGTCGGAACATCAGGCAGAATAGGGTTTCGTTCCGGTGAGGTGACCGCGATCGCCTTGAGGTCACCGGCCTGGATCTGACCCTGAACGGGTTGTACCAGCTCGAACAGATACTCCACGTCACCGCCGCGCAAGCCGGTCACCGCAGCCGGTGTCGTACGGTAGGGAACGTGCGTGATATTGAGGCCGGCGGTCTGCTTCATCAATTCGCCTGCGAACTGCTGGGTGGTTCCGACGCCGGCGCTGCCGAAATTGAGCTTGCCGGGATTGGCGCGCACCGACCGCAAGCACCTCGGCAACGTCGTTGCCTGGGAAGTCCGGCCTGGTGACAAGCACCAAACCGGCGGTCGCGACCATCGATACCATCTGAAAATCATTGACCGGATCGTAGCGCAACGTCTTGTACATCACGGCCGAGATCGCGTGCGCGTTGCTCATCATCAACGCCGTGTAGCCATCCTTGGGGGACTTCGCGACCGCGTCGGCGGCGGTCATGCCGCCGGCGCCGGGCCGGTTCTCCACCACCACAGGAGAGACCGAGCACTTCCGCGAGCGGCTCGGCCACCAGGCGTGCAGCGATATCGGTGCCGCCGCCGGCGCCGAAACCGACCACCAGGCGGATGGGGCCGCGTCGGCCAGCCCTGACGCATCCTGGGCAGGCGCTGCGCCGACGGCGATGCCGGAGATAGCAATCATCGCAAATGCAACGCGGAGACCGGGCAACGACGTCATGGCGAGTTGACTCCAGGGTTGCCTTCGATGGCGGAGGGCAGGCCAATGGTTCAATCCGAACGCGAAGGGCAATACCGGCGACTGATCCCGAGCTTCATGTCGGGAGCTCATTGTCCGTAATGCGGACAATTCAAAGCCTCCCGGCCACACTGCTACAGCGTCAGCTCTTCGCCCCGCTGTCTGCCAGCTGCCGTTCCCACTTGGCCTCGATATTGTCCGCGATGGCTTTCGGCGCAGGAATCGCGCCGGTCGCACCGCCACCGTAATAGTGAGAGAAGTCGACGTGGTTCTTCAGGTTCACCGGCCGGTAGGGAGCGGCAACGTCGTACTGAACGACCTGCGCGGCGGCGAAACGCGCATAGACCGATTTGTGCATGGTCGCAAAGCTGATGCCCGTATTCGGGTCGGCGGGCAGCTCACGCAGACCACGCTGCCAGTGCCCGGCCTTGCATCTCGTCGTGCTGCGGGCCGGCTGGATCGGGGAAGAGGCGCAACACGGCCTCATCGTGCTTGATGCCGTTTGGGACGATGGAGGCCGCGGCGAGCATCCATTTGAGCGTGATATCCGAAAGACGCGACTCGTTCTCGAGGTAGCCGCCGCCAACGTCGGCATGGACGCCACAGAACCACACTTGCTCGAAATAGATATTTCCGAACGGGTCACGGACCCCGGCTTTCGCCGCGTCCGGCGTCCAGGGTACGCGTTTGAAATCCCTGCGATCCTCATCGATCGAGATTGCATGCTTGGCGTAGTCGACATTCACATTGAGGTAATAATCCGGTGAACTTCTGCTTGCGCGGCGCAAGGTGTATGGTCGCGAGACTCTTCAGAAGTCCGTAGCCCGGCACGCGAAAGTCGTACTTCACGTAGTTGCGCAGCCAGGCAATCAGTCCGGTCAGCACGATGATCCCGGCCAGCGTACAGAAGACATTCTCAAACGTAAGGTACCGCAGCAGCCAGCCGATGAAACTGACGTTGGAAAACGCGGGCAAACTCAGGAATGCGACGAGCCAGCTGATCAAGGCGACAATAGCGGCCACGGCCGCAGCGAGCAGGACAATCGCGCCCGTGCGTCCGAGCGCGGCCACGGTGTCGAACACCCCAATGAAATAGGGATAGACGTTGGCTTTCCCGGGATCCTGCGGATCGCCAGAGCAGTGTTCCCGCCGAAACCGCTGTGCGATGAGGTCGCGAGTGTCGAGCATGAAGTTGCGGTAAGAACCAGGCGCCTTGCGCGGCCTCGATGAGCAGAACTGATAGACGTTCTTCACGGCATATTCGGCCAGCTTGCGCGAGCCTCTGATATCGAGCGGGACAGGCCTGCCGCCGGGCGAGACATCGTGGAATGCCGCATTTCGACACTGACCGCCGCGAGACAACGCACCGTGTAGGCGCCGCGGCTGAACCCGAACAGAAAGATTCTGTCGCCATCGCGATAAAGCCGGATCAGCGCCGGCATAGCAATCGGTGATATTGGCCGTCAGTCAAGCCCGGTCGCCTGGCTGGCGATGTTGTACATCCAGCGCCCGGTCTTTCCAAACATGAACCCGCCGTCGGCGCGGCGAGCCGGAGCCTGGATCGTAGAACGTGACCTGGTCATCCGGATGGATATCGGAGTCGGGGCCGCATCGCGTGGCACGATAGAGCTTATAAATGTTGGTGCGGTTTTCGTCGAACCTGATGCCGCCCGCCTGGCCGGTACCATCCGAGAAAATGAGGATGTTCTTCGCCATTGCGATTCCAGGCGCGGCCGGATTGCGAGCATACAAACGATTGCGCATAAGTCAAAATGCTCGCGCTCGACCGCGTGTCGCAAAACATTTGCGCGGCGCGGAGCCGCAACTGCCGAACGGGAGGTTATTCTCGACGTCATGAACAACGGGCTGCGCCACGACCTTGTTCACGAGTATTCTTGCGGCACCTTATGACAGGCAGCGGCTGAGCGGCTTCACATGCACGACGGCGATGTTCGCAAACAGATCCTGGCTCTCGAGGCTCAGATCGAGAGGCTTGCCGAGGTTGTCGAGAGCTGTCGAAAGGTCATCCTGATCTCAAAGGCTTTCACCGCCGTCGGCGGAATATTGATGCTGGCGATGACGATCGGAATAGTCAGGTTCGATCCCATGATCATGATCGGCGCGCTGACGCGCCGTTATCGGCGGGATCGTCCTTCTTGGTTCCAACTGGAGCACGTCGCGGCAGTCCACCGCCGCCCTGAAAGCCGCGGAGGGCGCAGCGAGCCGAACTGATCGGCAAGATCGATCTTCAGGTGGTAGAAGCCGCGAACGACCGGGCCTTACGGCTGAACTGAAGCGGTTCCCGTTCGCATTGACTCAGCGCTTACCCATTCTCTGGCGGTCACCCGCGGGCTTGACCCCATAGGCGCTAAGATAAGGGGACGTGTCCCGGATGCGGTGCAGCGCGAGCGATAGCGAAGGGCGGTTGCGCCCGACTTCGCGGAGCCATGGCGCGAATGGTCGCGCAGACCGGGATCTGTTGCGAACACCACCTCCGCGATCGGGTCCCGATCAGCGGCGCACCGTCTTGTCGACTTCGCTCGCTGCTGTGCGCAGCGTCCGGGACACGAGATGAGCTCATCTTGCATCCGAAGAGTTTGCGCAGACGCTTGGGATCATGCTCCGGCTGGATTCATGCTCTTCGGCGGCATCCGCTCGGCCACCGGCGGCAGGAACCGGTCGGTGTACACGGCCGCCGGATCGGGACGGACCGGCAGCTGATAGGCGCTCACCATCGCATCGATCGTCTTTTTGCAATTTCTCCGCCGTGACCGAGCTGAGCCCGTTCGCCATGACGTAGGGCGTGTTGGTGAGCCCGAGCGCGATGTCGAGGCGCACGCGCTCGATCTCGAGCTTCATCATCGGATCGACGCCCTTGAGAACCTCGAGGGCCTTTTGCGGGGATGCGATCGTGTCCTTGGTTCCCTGATTGAGCGCCTGACCACGCCGCGCACGGTCTGCGGGTTCTCGTCGGCGAATTTTTCGGGGTCACCAGGGCAAGGCCGTACATGTCGGCGCCGAAATCCGAGTACTTGATCACGAACAGGTCGTCCAGCGTCATCCCGAGCTCGAGCGCGGCCGGGATGTTCGAGTTGGTGAAGCCGCCGGTGCCGTCGACCTCGCCGCGCTTGAGCATGGGGCCGAACAATTGCGGCTGCACCGCCACCCAACTGATCTTGACGCTCTCGGCGTTGGCGGCCTTGAGCAGGATCGAGATCGTGTCGTGCACGGCGGTGCCGGGCCCGCCGGCGATTTTCTTGCCGTCGAGATCGGACGGCTTGCGGATGCCGGCGGTTCTTGCGCGTGATCACCGCCAGCGGGCGATTCGTCGAAGCTCATGTAGACGGCGACCAGGGGTGAAGCCGGATTGGCCGCGTTGAACCGGATCATCGACGGCAAATCGACCCAGCCGAATTGGTACACGCCGCCGGCGACGCTGACCGCGACATTGGTGGCGCCTCTTCCGGCGTCGATCGCGTCCACGGTCACGCCTTCCGCCTTGAAGTATCCCTTGTCCTGCGCGACGAAGAACGGCGCGTGCGTGCCCTGAATGATCCAGTCCATCATGATCTTGACGTTCTTCGTCTCCGCGCTGGCGGTGACCACGGACATGGCGGCAAAGACCAGGGACAGCGACAACAGCCGACCAAGCCGAATGAAGAAAGTCACCGCGGCGTTGTCAGAACGGTCGATCATTGACTACCTCCATCTGCACAGTGCGCGCGTCACGCTGGATGAAGAAACGTCGCGGATGACGAGGTGGACCCGATCCATGTGGTCGATCCCGCCTCGCGCTCCGCCGCAGCTCACGGCCTCAATCGAAGCACGTTTCGTGCCAGCCTCTCGCCGCGGCCAGCGCTGGCGTGCCATAATCGATCGCGCATCCTAGTGCGGTGGAATGGAAGTTCCTATCATTTTGGCCGCAGGTTCGCCGAGGAACGTCAAATCCAAAACCGCCGGGTCATGGATCTACGGAGCTGGCATGACTCTTGTATTGCCCTGCCGGAGCGGCAAGCCCTGGATCTACGCTGCGATCAAGGCCGTTCGCCCCTCAGCCGCATCACACTGGACGGCGGAACGAGTGACAGAGGCCGCAATGAAGTTCGTCGATCTCGACCGCGTCTCATTGCGCTATGGCGAAGACGCCGACGGCACGCTCGCCCTGCACCGGGCGACGCTGCATGTCGGCGACGGCGAATTCGTCGCCGTGGTCGGACCCTCCGGCTGCGGCAAGTCCACCCTGATGAAGGTGGTCACCGGGCTGTGGCCGCCCACGCGCCGGCAGCGGTCATCGTCAGCGGCCGCGAAGTGACGGCACCGCTGAGCATTGCCGGCATGGCGTTCCAGAATCCAACCCTGCTGCCATGGCGGACGGCGCTCGCCAATGTGATGTTGCCGCTGGAGATCGTTGAGCCGCATTGCTCGCGGCTCAAGCGTGAACGGGCGGCCTATCTGGCAAAGGCGCGCGACCTCCTGGCGCTGGTCGGGCTGCAGGGGTTCGAGGATCACTTTCCCTGGCAGCTGTCCGGCGGCATGCAGCAGCGCACCTCGCTCTGCCGGGCGCTGATCCACGATCCATCGCTGCTCATGCTCGACGAGCCGTTCGCCTCGCTCGACATGTTCACGCGCGAGGAACTGTGGCTCGCGTTGCAGGATCTTTGGATCGCCCGCCGGCCAACGGTGATCCTGGTCACCCATGACCTGCGCGAGGCGGTGTTCCTGGCCGACCGCGTGCTGGTGATGAGCGCAAGACCCGGCCGCATCATCGCCGGAACGCGCAGTCGACCTGCCGAGGCCGCGCAAGCTCGACACCACGCTATGAACCCTACTCGGTTGCGCTGGTCCAGGAACTGCGCGAGCACATCAGCGCCGCCCGGTCGACGGCAACCTGACGCGAGGATCCCTTGGCGGTCACGACCGACATGCTCGACGACGCTCCGCCGGTACGGCCGCGCAAGCCATACCTGCTGCGGCGCAAGACGCTGCGCCACATCCTCCCCTGGGTGGTCATCGTCGGCATTTTCGCGTTCTGGGAGATCGTCGTGCGTGCCTTCGGGATCGAGCAGTTCATCCTGCCGGCGCCGTCGGCGATCTTCGCGTCCGGATGGCAGTGGCGCGAGCCGATCCTCGATCAATGCCTGGCAGACCTTGATGACGACCGCGATCGGATTCCTGCATCGCGGTCGCAGTGGGATTGCTGGGCGGCATCGCGATCGGCTCATCGACATTGGTGTACGACAGCTTCTATCCGGCGCTGATCGGCTTCAACTCCATTCCAAAAGTGGCGGTGGTTCCGATCCTGGTGATCTGGTTCGGCGTCGGCACCGTTCCGGCGATCATCACGGCCTTCCTGATCGCCTTCTTTCCGATCCTGGTGAACGTAGCCGTGGGGATTGCAACGGTTGAGCCGGAGCTGCAGGACGTGCTGCGGGCCCTGGGCGCCAGCCGGTGGCAGGTGATCAAGAAGGTCGGGCTGCCGCGATCGATGCCGTATTTCTTCGCCTCGCTGAAAGTCGCGATCACGTTCGCTTTCGTCGGCACGATCGTTGCGGAGACGGTGGCGGCCAACAAGGGCATCGGCCATCTGATGCTGGTGGCATCATCGCGCTTCGAAGTGCCGCTTGCCTTCGCCGGCCTTCTGGTCACCAGCGTCATGGGCATCGGCATGTATCTGGTCTGCGCCGCGGTGGAACGGCGCATGACCGGCTGGGCCACGCGCGGCGCCGACGCCATGAGGCCGGGACAGGGGTGAGCAAACCCGGACCGCCATAGCCGTGACCGATGGCTTGACTCTTAGTAAGTTTTAGCTTACGGTAAGCCATGACTTACGATACAGCCCTGGCGGCGCTTGGCCGATCCGACGCGCAGGCACGTGTTCGAGCGGCTCAGATCCGGGCCCCAGCCGGTCGGCGCGATCGCCCGCGGCATGCCGGTCAGCCGCCCGGCGGTGTCGCAACATCTCAAGGTCTTGAAGGAGGCTGGTCTGGTGTCGGACCGCCCGGAGGGCACCCGCCGCGTCTATTACATCGACCCGCACGGGCTCGGGGCGCTGCGGGGCTGGCTCGACCAGTTCTGGGATCAGGCGCTGGCGGCGTTCCAGGCCGAAGCCGAAATCAGCCACAAGAAGGACGGAGAACGATGACAACCACGGTTACCATCGCGCCGGTGCGCAAGAGCATTCGCGTCAGCGCCAGCCAGGGCCACGCATTCGACGTGTTCACATCGGGGCTGGGGCGCTGGTGGCCGCGCAAGGCGTCGATCGGCAATTCGCCGCTGAAGATGGCGGTGATGGAACCGCGCCTGGGCGGGCGCTGGTACGAACTGGGCGAAGACGGGTCGCAAACCGATGTCGGCAAGGTGCTGGTCTGGGAGCCGCCGCAGCGCTTCGTCATCAGCTGGGACATCAACAGCAACTGGAAGCCGGACACCACTGTCGGCTCCGAGGTCGAGGTGCGATTCATCGCCGACGGGCCCGACGCAACGCTGGTGGAGCTGGAGCACCGCAAGTTCGAACAGATGGGCGCGGAGGCCGGCGCATCCCTGCGCAAGGATGTCGACGGCGGCTGGCCCGGCATGCTGGAGCACTTCAAGCGCGAAGCCGAGACCGCGAGCCCCTAGAGCATGATCCCGAAAGTGGATACCGGTTTTCGGAAAGATCATGCTCCAACAAAAGCTAGACCTGCGGCTGGCCGCAGCCGCGTACGGATCCGACGTTCAACCACGAGGAGCATCCCATGAGCATCGAACTCTATGTCTTTCCGCCCAGCCCGCGCGCGTTCAAGGTGATGGCGGTCGCCAATCATCTCGGTCTCGATTGCACGCTGCGCATCGTGGACCTGACCAAGGGCGAGCAGAACACGCCGCAATACGCAGCGCTCAATCCCAACATGCGCATGCCCACGCTCAAGGACGGCGACCACGTGCTGTGGGAGTCGAACGCGATCTGTCAGTATCTCGCGGCGAAGAAACCCGAGAGCGGCCTGCTGCCCAAGGACGAGAACGCGCGGCTCGACGTGACGCGCTGGCAGTTCTGGGATCTCGCGCATTGGGACCCGACCTGCGCCGTCTTCGTGTACGAATACGTGGTCAAGCCGTTCGTGCTGCGCGGCGGCGAGCCCGACATGGCGGCCATCGCCAAGGGCACCGAGGCGTTCCACCGGGCCGGGAAGGTGCTGGACGGGCAGCTCAAGGGCAGGCGGTTCGTCACCGGCGATACCCTGACGGTCGCGGATTTCTCGCTCGGCGCGGCGATGAAGCTCGCCGACATGGCGCATTACCCGATCGAGCCTTACGGCGAGATCAAGCGCTGGTACGGGACGCTGAGCGCGCTCCCGGCCTGGCAGAAGACGCTGGCGCAGACCGCGATGCCCGCCGCCAGCGCGGCTTGATACGATGTGCCTACTCGGGCGCCGCGGCCAGCATGCCGGCCATCACGGTGACAAACGCGACCGCGAGCCAGATCAGATCGGGGTGAATGACAAAGCCGAACATCGTTTGCATCCTAGCTATGGCGCGCGCAGGGCGCCGTGGTGAACCTGCAGTTTTCGCGATCTCCCGCGCGAGCCTCGAGCGTTGGCTTCTGCAATCTCGGCGCCATCGCCCGGTCTGTGATGCGGATCACAGATTGTCGTTGATTGGCGCGCGCGGCCGCGCGTCGCGCGCACCGGCGTCTACATGGGGAGGGCAGTTTGTCGCGACCCGCGCACGCGCCATGACGGCGGTTGGGACTTCCGCTAAGGTCGGTCCAAACGGTCATGGATGGTCCCGACAATGCTGAGACTTCGCGCAATATTTACCGCGCGCTGCCCTCACGTGCCTCGCTTGCGCTTCCGCGCAGGCACAGAACTGGCCGAACCGGCCGGTCAAGATCATCGCGCCGTTCGCCGCCGGCGGCGCCGCCGATACGCTCGGCGGCGCATCATCGCCGACCATCTCTCCACCGCCTTCCGCGAGCAGTTCTTCATCGAGAACCGGGGCGGCGCCGGCGGCATCGTCGGCGCGCAGGCGGGCGCGGCGGCCGAACCCGACGGCTACACCCTCGTCGTCTCCAGCATCGCATCGAACGTGATCTCGCCGGTATTCAATCCCAAGGCCGGCTACGACGGGCTGCGCGACTTCACGCACATCGCCTATCTCGGCGGCCCGCCCGTGGTCATGATCGTGCATCCTCGCTGGCGCGACGACCTACAAGGACTTTCTCGCCGTCGCCGCGCGCCGCCAAGGAGCCGCTGAGCTACATCTCGCCCGGCACCGGCTCGCACGGGTACCTGGTGGGCGAATATCTGGCGCGGCAGGAGGGCTACAAGGTCAGCCACATTCCCTACAAAGGCGCCGGCCCCGCGCTCACCGATCTGCCTGGCCGGGCACGTCAAGCTCGGAACGATGACGTTTTCGTCCGCGGCCGAGCAGATCCGCGCCGGCAAGGTGCTGGCGCTCGCGGTCTCCACCGAAAAGCGCATCCCGAATTTTCCCGACATCCCGACCTTCCGGGAAGTCGGGCCAGGACCTGGTGGCGGCGACCTGGTTCTCGCTGTCGGGACCGGCGCGGTTGCCGAGCGACATCGTGCAGAAGACGAGCCAGCGAGACGCTCAAGGCCATGCAGCTGCCCGAGGTGCAGAAGCGGCTCGCGCTCGACGCCATCGAGATCCCGGTTGATGTCGCCGGAGGAGTTCACGAAATTCGTCGAGACCGAGACCGCGCGCTGGGCGCCGCTGGCGAAGCAGCTCGCCGCGACCAACCCGCAATAAGCCGGAGGTCGGGCTAGCGCGGCCCGTGCTCCGCTCCTCATCCTGAGGAGCGCGTGAAGCGATCGGCGCCTCACGAATAGACGCGTGCGCGCGCGTCCTCGAAGGATGGGGCGAGCGTCCTCCTGCTTCGAGACTAAATCGGCACCGCCATCGCCTCGAAGGCGGAATCGCAATTGATCAGGTCGACCCGCTTCTGAACGATGCGGAAGCTGGCGCCGTCGCGGCGCAGCCGGTGGCGCTGCCGGCCGGCGAAGACGCGCTGCGCCTCGTCGCGATACTCGACCATGATCACGGTCGAGCCGACGACGATATTCGCCCTTGGCCTCGTCGGCCTCCTCGACCACGCACATTGCCGACGAGATGCGCCGTGCGCGAGGGCGGCGTCTGCACGTGGATGCGCGGATGCTCCAGGCGCTCGACTCGCGTTCGCATCAGGTCGCGGTCGTCGTAGAACAGCGAGGCCTGGTCGAACGGGCTCTCCTGGTCCGGCACCGCCGGCACCCAGTAGGTGCCGTCGTCGGCGAAAAGCCCATCCAGTCGCGAAAGCGCCGCGCGTCGAGCAGCCGCGCCTCGTGGATCAGGAACTGCTCGATCGGCGCACGATCGATGCCGGCGACGCCCGGCGCAGCGGCAGCGCGCGCGGGCGCGTCCATCATGCCGCCCCGCGCATATAGCCGAGCCAGGCCTTGTATTGCGCGCGCACGACCATCTCGTGGGTGGCGAGCGCGCGCGTGGCATTGAGCTCGCGGTCGGGCTCCTCGTCGCCCAGCCCGCGCGAAATGTCGACCCAGTCGGTGGCGTGGCTGCGCAGTCCCTTCTGCGCGCGCACGAAGGATTCGAGATCGTCGGTCTGCACGAACGAGGCCGCCGAATGCGTGACGTTGAGCAGGCGGATATTGCCGAAATTCATCGCCGGCCGGCGCACCGACCAGGCGAATGGGATAGATCGTCACCTCGGTGCGGTCGACCGCGATCGGCTTGATCACCCGCACGTGGATGTTGAGCCCCATGATCGACATGTTGGGATAGATCAGCGAGTTGTGCAGGCGCGGCGTGCAGGATCTCGCTGCGCGCGCTCGGCGCCCACCTTCTCCGCCAGCACGCGCTTGTACTCGTCGAACGCCGGGCTCGAGCGCTTGCCGTCGTCGAGCGCGGTATTGCTGGTCCAGCCGTGGCCGTTGCCGGCGATGTAGCTCTTGCGGTCCTTCCAGGAGGCCGCCGTCTGCTTCTTTTCGGTTTCGACGACGGCGGCGCCCTTCTGGTCGCCTTCGCGGCGCGCGAACTGCACGCCTTGCTTGTTGACGGTCGAGGCGTGGCCGAACGGCACGTGATAGGAGTCGAGCACGTTCTCGACCTGGAGCTTCCAGTTGCCGTTATAGGCGTAGCGGTGCATGCCGACGTCGAGCGCGAGCGTGCCGTCGGGCGCGCGGTCGACGAGGTCGTCGATGTTGCCCTTCATCGGGCCGATGTGATCCTCGAGGCTCGGGCCCTTGGCCGCGAGGCTCGCAAACACGAAGCCGCGGTACTCGCCGACGCGCGGCGCGCGCGCGAGGCCGAAGTCCGACTTGTCGAAGTCGGCGGCGCAGCCTTCCGGCACCGGCACCGACGCCAGCCGGCCGTCGGTGTCGAAGCTCCAGCCGTGATAGCAGCAGGTCAGCCGCGGCGCATTGCCCTTGCGCTCGTTCACCACCTTGGCGCCGCGATGGGTGCAGCGGTTGAGCAGAACGTGCACGCCGCCGTCGCGGTGGCGGACCATGATCACGGGCTGGCGTCCGAGCTCGGTGGTGATGTAGTCGCCGGGCTGCGGCACCTGGCTGGTATGGCCGACGAACAGCCACGCGCTGGCCGAAGATGCGCTCCATCTCGAGCTCGAACACGTCCGGATCGGTGTAGACGTCGCGATGCACGCGTCCCGGCTCGATCAGGCTGGCGATGTGGTCGGCATGTCCGTTGCGCATGGGAGACGATCTCCAAGATGCCGTGAACGTCTATTCCGACCTCATCCTGAGGAGGCGCGCCATGTCGGCCGCATCGCTCCGTACGCAGTCCGCTAAGGCGTGCGCGCCATCTCGAGAGGACGGCGGCATGTGCTCGAGACGCCTCGCTCTCCGAGCATGACGCGCAGCAAGCTCTCAGCTCTGAACCGCGGCCCCTACTCCGCCGCCTGATGGGCGTAGCGCTGCACGTCCATGTTGACGAGCTGCAGCGGCGACGCGGTCTCCTCCAGCATGCCCCAGCTCTTGAGCCAGTCGTAGGTGCGCTGCATCTCATCGAGCGGGATCGGCGCGGGATCGCAGACGACCAGGCGGCCCTCGCGCAGGTCCTCGACCTTCAGCGCGGCGATCTCGGGATCGCTCTTGCCGTGATAGTCGATGAAGTAGTGCAGATAGGCGCGCTTGTCGGCGTTGATGCGGCGCACCGCCTCGCGCACCGCGCGGTTGAAGGCGGCGTAGGTCTCGGCATCCACCCGGTCCGATGCCACCTCGGTGCCGTGGAAGAACGCCGAGCAGATGATCCGGCAGCCCTTCTTCTCCGCCAGCGTGATGTGCGGCTCGGTCAGCGTGGTGGCGTCGATCTCGCCCTTCATCAGCGCGTCGAGCCGGTAGCGCGAGCCGTTGGGCGCGCGGCAGAGCTTGATCTCCTCGCGCGGCAGGAAGCCTTCCAGCATGTGCAGCGCGATGTAGTGGGTGCCGAAATAGAACGGCACGCCGATGGTCTTGTTGGCGAGCTGCTGCGGCGTGAACACCGGCGAATCCGGCGCGACGACCAGGGCGGCGTAGGTGACGATGGCGCGGCGGCCGAGCTGGCGGCTGCCGGCGCCGGTCTCCTGCACGCGGCAGTAGTTGCCCCACTCGCAGGCGTTGTACATGTCCGCCTGGCCCTGCTCGAACAGCTTGCCGTGGCTGGCGAAGGGATCGACGCCCTTCGGGCTGGTCACGTGGGTCTCGACCTTCTTCTCGACGCCCTGCTCGCGGTCGGCCCATTCGACCGTGATGCCCTCCTGCTCGAACAGGCCCTCGTCGTAGGCGACCAGCTCCGGCAGGCCCTGGAACGGCGCGGTGGTCTCCAAAACCAGCTTTTTCATGGGGATCGTGCTCCGAGCGCTGGGCGATCGGCCGCCGGCAGGACCATGAACGGCCGGGGCGCGCCTTGCCTAATCGGGCGCAGTTGAATACGACTGGCGCGGCGCGTCAAGCGGCCCAATGGTAGGATTGTTCAACAATGGCCTACGGCCCTTCCCCGATCAAGCGCGACAGCGTGATCAGCCAGGCGGCGCAGGAAATCTGCCGCATCATCGAGGCCGAGCGGCTCGCCCCGGGCGAGACGCTGCCGCCGGAGACGCGGCTTTCGCAGATGCTCGGCATCAGCCGCAATTCGGTGCGCGAGGCGCTGCGCGTCCTGCATGGACTGGGCTATGTCGAGAAGGCGGCGGGACGGCGCGTCGTGGTCACCGCCGGCGCGCAGGGCGGCAAGAGCATGTTCGACGAAAGCGTGCTGCTCGAAGCGGCGCCGATCGCCAACGAGGTCCGCTCGCATATCGCGCAGAAATGCGCCGAGCTTTCCGCCGAGCGCCTGACCGCGGCCGAGCTGGGCGAGCTCGCAGGCGCGCTCGCCGCGCTCGAACAGGCGATCGCGCGCGCAGGATCCGGCGGCCGCCAAGGCCGCACACGACGCGTTCCATGGGCTGCTGCTGGCAAGCGCGCGAAATCCGCTGCTGGTCGCGATGTTCAACCAGGCGCAGGTGGCGAGGCTCTCGAACATCTCACCGGAGCACAAGAGCTTTTACGATCCGCGCCATCTTGCCCATCACCGCGCCTTGTTGCGCGCGCTGCGCAAGCGCGACGCGCGGGCCGCGAGCGCGGTGGTGCGTAAGCATTTCCAGAGCCTGGGGCTGATGCTCGAATTCGTCGCCGCAGTCCCGGCGCGAAGCCGGCAGGCGCGGGTGATCGCGCTGGTGCCGCAAGCGCGACGAGGGGCGCGGTGAACTATAGCTACGGCGGCGCCTCGGGAGCGTGGTAGGTCTACGCAGTCCCCTCTCCCCACTGGGAGAGGGAGCGCACCGCATTCGCTGCGCTGACGGTGCTCTGCTACGCGCGCGGGCGCAGCCGCTGGATCTGCAGCTGCGCCAGGAACGGCACCAGCGGGTGCGCGCCCATCTTCACGATCGACGGCAGGTCGAGCTTGATCAGCGCCTCGCGCTGATCGGGCGGAAGCTGGAACTTGTCCGCGAAGGCCGGCGCATCGGCGACGTATTGCGCGCGCAGGTCGGCGTCGTGGGCGAGGCCGTGCAGCGCCGAGGTCAGCTCGACCAGCTCGGGCTTGATCGAGGGATAATGCGCGGCGCGCTCGGCATCGTCGTGCCGCGCCGGTCCAGGCCAGCGAGGCGTAGTTGTGATGCCAGCTCGGATCCATGGAGACGATGTCGGGCTTGCGCTCGCCGAGCGCGCCGGCCGCGCAGGCCCAGCAGCGCAGCTCGATATTGCCGGTGTCGTCGAGCTCGGTCTCGTCGTAGCCGATCAGCGATTTCAGCTTTCCGCTCCGCGAGCTGCTCGAGCACGCGGTTGTCCCAGCCGAGCTCCGGATTGGAATAGCGGTCGGTGCCGGGAAAATGCGACATGCCGCCGCTCGAGAGCACCACGGTCTTGAGGCCGAGCGCGGTCACGGTGCGCGCGACCGCCTGGCCGAAGGCATAGCAGCGTTCCATGGTGGGCTGCGGCGGCAGATAGGCATTGACGTAGATCGGCAGCACCGGCTCGGTATGGCCGAGATGCGTCAGCGGAATGCCGATCGCATAGTCGATCTTGGCCGTCGCTGGTGAAGGCCGGGTCGAAATTCTGCCGGTAGAGCTGGCGAACGATCTCGAAGCCGATCTCGCTCGGGATCTTCCAGTGGAATTTCCGGCCGGCGAAGTCGCCGGTCGCCTCGCCGCCGACATGCACGGTGAACGGCGGCGCCGCGTTGTGGAAGAACTGCTCGGCGTGGTCGTTGGAGAAGATGATCCAGAGGTCGGGCTTCAGCGCGCGCAGCCTGTTGCCGATATCGGCCGCGACCTCGCGCACATGCTCGACGTTCTTCTTGTCCTCGGTGTCGGGCATGGTGAAGAACTGGGGCGCATGGGGCAGCATGGCGCCGCCGATCACGGTCGACATCATGGTTGTTCTCCTTGGCGCTCTCGGACTCGCGCGCAGATGCGCGCAGCGGACCGGGTCGCTGGCAAAATATCGCGCAACGCACGCGCCAACAAGGCGACGCTTCACAGCCGAAACGGAAGCAAGTACGCTTGCGAGACTCGAAGCTTGCTCCCCGCAGCGCTATCCCATCCGCAGCAGCCCATGAGGAGCCCCAATGGTTGAGGTGCCGATAACGATCGCGTGCGGCAATTACGACCGCACCCGCGCCATCCGGGACGGCCGCGTCAAGGTCGGAGGGCTGCGACGTCACCTACCTGCCGCTCTATCCGGAGGAGATTTTCTTCCGCGCCTTCCGCTATCAGGAATTCGACGTCTCGGAGCTGTCGTTCTCGAGCTACATCCGCACCGTCGCGGCGGGGACCTCGGCCTATGTCGGCATCCCCGCCTTCGTGTCGCGGCTGTTCCGGCATTCCGGCATCTACATCCGCGCCGATGCCGGCATCCGCACGCCCGCCGACCTGCGCGGCAAGCGCATCGGGCTGCCGGAATATCAGATCACCGCCGTGGTCTGGATGCGCGGCATGATGCAGCACGAGTACGGCGTGCAAGCCGACCGAGATCCATTGGCGCAGCGGCGGCCAGGAGGAGGCCGGGCGCGACGAGCGCACCCCGCTCAAGCCGATCGCCGGCCTCGACCTCAAGCCGATCGGCAAGGACCAGACCCTGGTCGGCATGCTGCGCGACGGCGAGCTCGACGCCCTGTTCACGGCGCGCGCGCCGTCATCGTTCCTGCGCGGCGAGCCGCATATCAAGCGCCTGTTTCCCAATACGCGCGAGGCCGAGCAGGCCTATTACAAGAAGACCCGCATGTTCCCGATCATGCATCTCGTCGGCATCCGCAAGGAGCTGGTGCAGAAATATCCGTGGCTCGCCGTCGAGCGTCTACAAGGCGTTCTGCGAGGCCAAGGCGCTCGCCATGATCGATCTTCTCGACGTCAACGCGCTGATGGTGACGCTGCCGTGGCTCATTCCCGAAACCCAGGAGACCATGGCGCGTCATGGGCAAGGACTTCTGGGCCTACGGCATCCAGCGAGAACATGCGCGAGATCGACGGCGCTGACCCAATACGCCCACGAGCAGGGCCTGATCGATCGCAAGGTCGCGGTCGAGGAGCTGTTTCACCCCTCGATGTTCGAGATTTCGAAGGTCTGATCGCCGGCCGGCGATTCGTGCGCGCGGTTTGGCGTGTATAGTGCGGCGGTTTGGAGCTGGTCATGCAGCAAGATGATCGCGTGATCGTGGTCGGCGCCGGGCCGGTGGGCGCCGTGACGGCGCTCGCATTGGTCAAGAAGGGCATTCCGGTCACGCTGCTGGAGGGCGAGGCCGGAGCCGCCCGAGGATCAGCGCGCCGCCACCATTCACCCGCCGACGGTCGAGATGCTGGTCGAGCTCGGGCTCAAGGACGAAGCGCTTTGCCGACGACGCCAGCGGCGGCATTGCTCGTCGCCGATCTTCCATTTCCGCGACCGCGTGACCGGCGAGCTCGTCGCCGTGTTCGACATCAACCTGCTCAAGGGCGAAGTGCCCTACCCGTTCGTGGTGCAATGGGAGCAGTACAAGCTGGTGCGCGCGGCGCAGCCGCACATGTCGAGGGAAGCGGCATCGCCGAGGTCCGCTTCTCCACCAAGGTGACGGGCCTCGCGCAGGGCGCCGATCACGTCGACGTCACCGTGATCAACGAGGGCGGCGAGAGCCGAGACCATCCGCGGCCGCTACGTCATCGGCACCGACGGCGGGCAGCAGCACCGTGCGCGCGGCCTGGCCGGCATCGAGTTCGAGGGCTTCACCTGGCCCGGAGCGCTTCATCAAGATCGGCACCAGCTTCGATTTCGGCACGACCGGCCAGGGCTTCTGCACCCGCAACTATTTCTCCGATCCCAACGAGTGGCTCAACCTGTTCAAGGTCAAAGGCAACGGCCCGCCCGGCATCTGGCGCGGCATCATGCCGGTGCCGCGCCGACGAGATCCGACGAGCAGGCCCTGAGCATGGAAGGCATCCAGCGCCGCCTGCAGGGCATCCACGCCAAGAGCGGCGACTACGAGATCCCCTACCACGCGCTCTATTCCGTGCATCAGCGGGTGGCCGCGACCTTCAACAAGGGCCGCGTGCTGCTCGCCGGCGACAGCGCCCATGTCAACAATCCCATCGGCGGCATGGGCATGAACGGCGGCATCCATGACGCCGATGAACCTCGCCGACAAGCTCGCCGATGTCTGGTTCGGCCGCGCCGAGCCAGACGTGCTCGACCGCTACACCCGCCAGCGCCGCAAGGCGCAGGTCGATTACGTGCAGGCGCAGACGATCCAGAACAAGAAGTCGCTGGAGGAGAAAGACCCGGTCATCCGGCGCCAGCATCTCGACGAACTGCGGCGCATCTCCGAGGACGTGAAGCTGCACAAGCAGTTCCTGTATCGGTCCGCGCTGTTCGACAGCCTCAACTCGGCCAACGCGGTGGAGTGACGCAGCGAGTGGCGAACAACAGGTAGCGAACAGAGTCGACTCGCTACTCTCCCTTCGCCATTCGTGGCATGCTCGCAACATGGACGTCGTCGTCGAGGAGGTGTCGCAGATCTGGCCGGGTCGTTGGCGGCACCAGCGTGGTCGCCCTCGATCGGGTGTCGCATCGATTCCGCTCCGGTCGGATCACCTGCCTGCTGGGGCCGTCGGGCTGCGGCAAGAGCACCCTGATCCAGATCATCGCCGGGCTCGAGCGCGCGACTCAGGCGGAACGGTCCGGATCGAAGACCCGCAGCGCCACGATATCCAGCATCCGCTCGGCGCCGACTCGGTCATGGTGTGGCAGAATCTCAACCTGTTTCCCTGGCGCAGCGTCATCGACAATGTCGCGTTCGGCCTGGAGATGCGCGGCGTGGCCAAGGCCGCGCGTCATGAGCGCGCCCGCGCGCTGATTGCCTCGGTCGGATTGCGCGGCTTCGAACGCCACCTGCCCGGGCAATTGTCCGGCGGCATGCGCCAGCGCGTCGCCCTGGCGCGCGCACTGATCATGGAGCGGCCGATCCTGCTGATGGACGAGCCGTTCGCCGCGCTCGACGCGCAGACCAAGATCGTCATGCAGGAAGAGCTGCTGCGCATCTTCGATCGCACCCGCAAGACCATTCTCGTTCGTCACCCACGCGATCGAGGAAGCCATCCTGCTCGGCGACGAGGTCGTGGTCATGACCGCGCGGCCGGGCCGCATCAAGGATGTGATCGCCGTCGACCTGCCGCGGCCGCGCTCGCACGAGATGGTCGCTGCCAAGGAGTTCGGCGCGCTGTTCGACCGCACCTTCCATCTCATCCGCGAGGAAGTGACCAAGACCATGGCGCAGCAAGACGCGGTGGAGGCGCGATGACATCGGCTCGCGCCGCGCGGATCTGGCAGCTGCGTCTTGCCGGCCCTGACCATCGTGGCGCGTGGTGGTGGCATGGGAGGCGCTGGTGCGGCTGAGGGGAATTGCGCCGATCTACTCTGCCCGCGCCCTCCTCGGTGTTCGTCTATCTCTCGCGCATGATCGCCGACGGCTCCATGCCCTATCATCTCGGCATCACCCTGCTGCGCATCTTCGTCGGGTTTGCGCTCGCGGCGGTGTGCGGGATCGTGCTCGGCGTGCTGATGGGGATGTCGCGCACGGTTGCGCGGGTCGCGGACGTCTGGATCGCCGCGCTTTATCCGCTGCCGAAGATTTCGCTCATCCCGCTGCTGATCATCTGGGTCGGCACCGGCGAGGCCTACAAGATCGTGATCAGCGCGATAAGCGCGTTTTTCCCATCGTGATCAGCACCTATTCCGGCATCCGCCAGACCGACCGCGGCCTGATCAAGGCGGCGAAAGATCTCGGCGCCAATGCCAGGCAGATCCAGCTCAAGGTGGTGATCCCGGGAGCCATTCCCAGCATTTTCGCCGGCCTTCATCTCGGCATGGGAATTGCAATCATTCTGGTGGTGGCCGCGGAGATGATCGGCGGATCAAGCCAGGGCGGCATGGGCTGGCTGTTGATCAGCTCCGGCCAGGTCATGGAGACCGAGAAGGTCTTCGCCAGCCTGATCGTGCTTGCGGTCGTCGGGGCTGTTGTCATCAAATTGCAGCAATGGATCGACCGCAAGGTCGCGCCGTGGGTCAATTACAACGAAGGCTGACGGTCATATCTGGCAGGCGACCAGATGAACGAGATTTGCAAAGGCTTGGTTGGCGGCGAGCGTGGGCCTGTTGCGCCGCGCTGGGCGCAACCGCGTCGGGCGCGGCGGCCGATCTCGTGCGCGTGGGCGAGGGCCCTTCATCACCGGCGGCGCGTTCTTCATCGCGCGCGAGAAGGGCTACTTCAAGAAGCTCAATCTCGAGATCGAGACCAAGCGCTTCGAGGACGGCGCCTTCGCCGTTCCCTCGATGATCGCGGGCGAGCTCGAGCTCACGCTGATGACGGCGAATGCCAGCCTGTTCAACAGCGTCGCCAAGGGCGCCCCGCTCGTGGTCATTCTCGACCGCGGTCACAATCGCCCGGGCTTCGGCTACACGGTCGTCAACGTGACGCAGGCGCTCTACGACCAGGGCGTGCGCACCGCCGCGGACTTCGGCAAGCTCAAGGGCAAGAGTTCGGCGTCACCGCGCTCGGCAGCATCAACCAGTACACCGCCGCCCAGGCGCTGCTCAAAGCCGGCCTCGATCCCGCCAAGGACGTGCAGTGGATCGTGAACGTCCCGCAGCCCGATCTCATGCGCATGCTGGGACAGAACCAGGTCGACGCCACCGACCTCGCCTACCAGTTCGGCTTCTTCGCGCAGAACAACAAATGGGGCCCGATCGTCGTCAACGACGATGAGGTCGTGCCCGGCGCGGAGATCGCGACCTACGCGGTGCGCAAGGACTTTCTCCAGAAGAACCGCGACGCGGTGGTCCGCTTCGCCATGGCCTATCTGCAGGGGATCAAGGAGTTCAATGCCGCCGCCAGGGACCCCGCCGCGCATCCGGACATCGTCGACATCCTCGCGCAGAACACCGCGCTCAACAAACCCGAGCTGGTCAGGGCGATCGCCCCGCACTGGTCCTACATCGCCGACGACGGCCGTGCCGCTGGTCGATTCGATCATGGAGATGCAGGATTTCTGGAGCGGCAAGTATTTCAACTTCGTGGAGAAGAAGGTCCCGCGCGAACAGCTGTTCGACCTCAACGTCGCGAAAGAGGCGCAGGCGCGACTGGAGAAAGAGAAGCCGTTCGGGAACTGACGCGGGCATCACTGCCCGTGTCCCGGGCGAGCAACGCGAGACCCGGGACCTAGGAGCCGCACGACCAATCGTTCGCCTCATCGCGCCACATCGGGTCTGGCTGCAGCGCCGTGTTGCTCCTGGGTCCCGGCTCGCGCTCGCGCGCAGTCAACGTGCCCACGCCGAAGCGAGCGGGCGCTCGCTTGGCCGGGACACGAGCGCGCGGCCGCTCGCCGAGTCGCCGCCGTTCACTTCAACGCATCGCCCCATTTCTCCTCGATCGCCTGCGCCTCCGCGAGCGACAGCGCCGACGTCGGCGGAAACTTGTCGAGCCAGGGAAACGGCCGGCACGCCTCGATGATCACCTTGGAATGCGAGGTGACGCCGCGCTGCTTGTCGGCCGCCGGAATGCGCGGGATCGAGCGCCGAGCTCCAGGCGTTGCGCGACGATGTCGATCTGCTCCGACGGCTCGCAACGGGTTGCGACCGCCCACATGACGTCGTTCAGGTTGGACGGGTCGACGTCCTCGTCCACCACCACGACGATGCGCGCCATGTAGCTGTGCGCGGCGGCGACCAGCGCGGCGCGCTTGGCATGGCCGTCGTAGCGCTGCTTGAGCGCCACCACGGTCATGAGCTGCGAGACGTGCTGCCAGGCGCCGACCACGTCGGTGACGCCGGCCGCATCGAGATTCTGCCAGATGCGTGGCGGCGCGGAACGGCAGCCCGAAATGAAAGCGCGGCGGCTTCATCGGCGGCGAGCCCAGCAGGATCGGATCGTCGCGATGATGGACTGCCGTCACCTCCATGACCGGCGCCGGCCGCGCTTCCGACGGCGTAATAGCCGGTGAACTCGCCGAACGGTCCTTCCGGCAGCGTGGTCTCGCCCATCGGCAGGAGCTCGACCTTCGAACACGATCTCCGCATGCGCCGGGATCGGCAGGCCGGTCAGCGGTCCGGGATAGACCTCGATCGGCGCGCCTTTGATGGCGCCGGCGAACTCGTATTCCGATTGCCCGGCCGGCAGATATTCGAAGCCGGCGATGAACAGCGCCGGATCCTCGCCATTGACCACCGCGAGCGGACACGGCTTGCCCTGGTCCCAGTATTTCTTCGCGATGATGGCGCCGTGCCGGCCGCCATGGTCGAACTGCACCGTGACGCTTGTTCCTGCCGTGCACCTGGACGCGGTAGATCGAGGCGTTGATCCAGCCGCCGTCCGGATCGCGCATGATCACGATCGAGCCCGAGCCGATATAGGGACCGCCGTCATGCCGGTGCCAGATCGGCGCCGGAAACTTGGCGCAGATCGACGTCGCCCCTGCGTCGTGTTCGCGAGAAACGCCGCGTCCTTCACGACGGCGGGCTGATGCGGACGCGAGCGTCTTGCGCTTCTCCATCCAGGCCTTGAGCGCATCGAGCGGCCGCAATGTCGGATCGATGCCGAGCGCAAGCGCCGCGCGCTGCGGTGTGGTGGCGGCGTTGGTGAAGACGCGCAAGCCGCGCGGAAAGCCCTTGATGGCGTCGAACAGCAGCGCCGGCCCGTCCGGTCGCCCGGCCGCGACCTCGGTGATCCCGCCGATTTCGAAGCGAGGGTCGGCGCCGTCGATCCGCCGCAGCGCACCGAGCCTTGTCGACAAGCCCGATGAATTCGCGCAGGTCCTTGTACATACCCATTCGCCCCTGAACCGCTCGCACCACGACATGTCCGGCCAACGCCCGCCCCGCCGCTTGCTGCGGAGCGGAGGCCGTTCGCAAGCCACGCGTCGACTTCAAACGCCTCGCAGGATATCAGGCGGCGCGGCTTGTGGTGAGACGCGGTTCCTCGCTATTGTTCGCCACCCCGTTACGCAAGAAGGACAGCCGCCATGGCCAAGCTTCGCCACATCGCGCTCATCGTGCCTGATCCGGAAAAAGCCGCCAAATTTTTCGAAGAGGCGTTCGACATGAAAGTGGCGGGCAAGGCCCGGCGTGGGCTCTACGTTTCCGACGGCACCATCAACGTCGCGCTGCTCAAGCAGGAGGGCAACGAGAAGGTCGGCATCTATCACTTCGGGATGTGGGTGGATGATCTCGACCAGGCCGAGAAGAAGGTCGTGGACGCCGGCGGAAAGTATCTCGCGGGCCGCCCGGAGCCCGCCGTGCCCGGTCAGGCCGCCAACGCGCACTCCTACTACGAGGCGAAGTACAAGGATCCGCTCGGCATCGTGTTCGACCTCACCCACACCGGCTGGGTCGGCGCCGTGAAGGACGTGGTGGCGGCGAAGAATTGATGCGGCAGTCGCTGCTGCTACGACGCAGCGTCATCGCTCTGCGAGGCTGGACTCGGTCTACTCCCGTCTCCCGTAGGGCGAGTAGGCGACTGAGGTTGCGGCTCTCGATGTACCGGCTAGACCCGCCTCGCCGACCTCTCCGCGGGAAGCGGCGGAGCAGCACCGAGTTCGCTGCGCAGCCAACGATACCAACATGAACAGAATCCTCCAACCGCGTGATCGTCATCGGCGCCGGGCCGGTGGGGCTGTGCCTGTCGCTCGCATTGGCGCAGGAGGGCGTCCCGGTCTGTCTGATCGAAGCGCTCGGCGACGACAACTTTCTCGAACAGGTGCCGCGCGCCGGGACCAACCATCCCGCGACGCTGGAGCTGTTCGAGCGCATCGGGCTTTACGACAAGCTCGAGCCGCGCGGCATCATCGCGCCGCTGTTCCATTACTGGGACCGCCGCGAGGGCAAGCTGGTCGCCGAGTTCGACCACGCCCATCTCAAGGACGACACCCGCTTCCCCTACGTGCTTGCAGTGCGAGCGCATCAAGATCGTCGAGGAAGCGCTCAAGCTGGTGAAGGCGCATCCCGAGATCGAGCTGCGGCTGTCGACCGACGTTCACGGCATTCAGCCAGACCGCCGACGGCGTGACGGCGCAGGTGACCAATCCGGCGGGCGAAACCGAAGCGATCGACGGCAGCTATCTGGTCAGCGCCGAAGGCGCGCGCAGCATCGTGCGCAAGGATCTCGATATCGAGTTCGAGGGCTTCACCTACCCCGACCGCACCTTGAACATCGAGGTGGCCTACGATTTCAGCACGCACGGCTATACCGAGCGCAACTACATCTCCGATCCGGACGAATGGTCGAACCTGTTTCACTGGAAGGGACCGCCCGACCGCTGGCGGGTTCATTTCCCGACCGCGCCCGACGACGACGAGACCGCGCTGCACGCGGCCCGACGCATTGCAGGCGCGGCTGCAGCGGTTCCTGCCGATCGGCAAGGCGTTCGACATCGTCGGCAGCAATCTCTACGTCGTGCATCAGCGGGTGGCGAAGAAATTCCGCGCCGGTCGCGCCGATCCTCGCCGGCGATTCCGCGCACGTGAACAGCCCGATCGGCGCCATGGGCATGAACAGCGGCATCCACGACGCGTTCAACCTGGCGGACAAGCTCGTGCAGCATCCTGCGCGGGGAGGCGGACGAGGACGTGCTCGACCGCTACGAGCGCCAGCGCCGCCACGTCGCGCTTGCAGCACACGCAGGCGCAGACCATGCCGCAACAAGCGGCTGCTGACGGAGAAGGACCCGGCCGTGCGCCGGAAGAACCACGACGAGTTGCGCCGCACCGCGGAAGACCCCAAGCTCGCGCGCGCGTTTCTGCTGCGCAGCTCGCTGATCGAGAGCCTGCGTGAAGCCGAGCAGATTGCATGAGACGGCATTGGCACGAGGTTGCCGGATTCTGGCCGACGCATCGGCGCGGGAGACCGACCTCATGACTCGCTTGGTCCTGATGCTGGCTCGATCGGCTACTGGCATTGCTGGCGGGGTCTGTTCGCCGGCGCCGCGCTGCGCAGACCGCCGACGCGCGCTGGCCGGAGCGGCCGATCCGCTTCATCGTGCCGTTCACCGCCCGGCAGCAGCTCCGACACCGTCGCCCGCCTGGTCGCGCAAAAGCTCGGTGAGCGTCTGGGCCAGCAGCTGGTCGTCGAGAACCGCGTCGGCGGCGGCGGCAGCCATCGGCACCGAGCAGGTCGCGCGCGCCGAGCCCGACGGCTATACGCTCGGGCCTTGCCAACACCAGCACGCACGCGGTGGCGGCGAGCGCCGCCACCATCTCCTACGATCCGGTCAAGGACTTCGCGCCGGTGTCGATGCTCGGGCAGCTCGCCGTTCGTGCTGGCGCTCTTTCCCGGCGTGCCGGCGCAAAGCGTGCAGGAGCTGATCGCGCTCGCAAGAGCGAGGCCGCGCGCGCTCAACTACGCCTCCGCCGGCGCGGCGACGCTGGCGCACCTCTCGGGCGCGCTGTTCGAGAAGATGGCGAAGATCGAGCTCACCCACGTGCCCTATCGCGGCACGGCGCAATCCACGCTCGACCTGCTCGAGGGCCGCGTCGAGATGCAGTTCGGCACCATTCCGCCGTCGCTGCACGCATATCCGCGCGCGGCAAGCTGCGCGCGCTGGCGGTGACCGGCGCGGTCCGCAATCACGACCCTGCCGGATGTCCCCACCATCGCCGAGTCCGGTCTGCTCCGGCTACGAATGCTCGCTGTGGCAGGCGATCGTCGCGCCGGCCGCGCACGCCGCCCGCGATCATCGCGCGGCTCAATCGCGAGACGACCGCCGTTCTCAACGATCCGGAGGTGCGCGCGGCCTTCGCCAAGCACGGCGTGGAGCCGGAGCCGGGCTCGCCCGAAGCGTTGGGCGCACGCATCCGCGACGACGTGAAGAAATGGCGCGAGGTCATTACCAGCGCGGGCATCCGCGAGAACTAGGCGTGTACTCATTAACGCACGCAGATCGGAGGTCCGCTTTCGGGGGCAAAGCGGAAAACATTTGCTCAGTTCCGAGCCTTTCCGCTTTTGACCGACCCTGTGTGAAAACGCCTCTTTTGATGTGATTCTCGCGATATGATTCGCGGGAGGGTTGGATGAGGCGCTTCGTTGAAGGCACGGATCGCGGGCAGAGCGCGCTGTTTCCTGAATGCCTGGAAGACTGGATCGGCGAGGACAATCCCGTTCGGGTGATCGACGTCTTTGCCGCACGAACTCGATCTTGCCGAGCTAGGGTTCAGCGGGGTCGATCCCGAGGTAACCGGCCGGCCTTCGTATCATCCGTCGGTCCTGCTGAAGCTCTACATCTACGGCTATCTCAACCGGGTTCAGTCGAGCCGCCGGCTCGAGCGTGAGGCCGGACGCAACGTTGAGGTCATGTGGCTGACGGGTCGGCTCGTTCCCGATCACAAGACCATTGCCGATTTCCGGAGGGACAATGGTACTGCCATCCGCGAAGTGTGCGCACGCTTCATCGCGCTGTGCCGCACGATGGGCCTGCTCACGGAAGCCTGCGTCGCGATCGACGGCAGCAAGTTCAAGGCGGTGAACAACCGCGATAAGAACTTCACGCGCGCCAAGATGGACCGACGCATGGCGCAGATCAAGGAGAGCGTCGCGCGCTATCTGCAGCAGCTCGACACTGCCGACCGGCAGGAGCCGTCCGAGGCGCTCAAGACCAAGACGAGCCGCCTGAAAGAGAAGATCGAGAAGCTGAAGGAGGAGATGCAGCGTCTCGAGATTCTCAAGGTGAAAATGCTCGCCACACCGGACCAGCAGATATCGCTGACGGATCCCGATTCCCGCTCGATGGCGACGAGCGGCCGAGGCTCCGGTATCGTCGGCTACAACGTCCAGGTCGCGGTCGACACCGAGCATCATCTGATCATCACGCATGAGGTGACCAACGTCGGTAACGACCGGTCGCAGCTTTCGCCCGTGGCCAAGCGGGCGAAGGCGACGCTGGAAGTGGAGAACCTCGATGCCGTCGCCGATCGCGGCTACTTCGACAGCGAGGAGATTCTGGCGTGCGAGGAAGCGGGCATCACGGTCACGCTGCCCAAGCCGATGACCTCGGGCATCAACGTCAGAGGGCGGTTCGGCAAACAGGACTTCCGTTACGTGGCGGAGCAGGACGTTTACATTTGCCCTGCCGGTGAAAGGCTCGCCTACCACTACACGAACGAAGAACATGGATTGGTCCTGCGCCGCTACTGGACCAACGCCTGCCAGAGTTGCGCCATCAAGCACAGCTGCACCACCGGCAAGGAGCGCCGGATCACCCGATGGGAGCACGAGCATGTTCTCGAAGCGGTGCAGCGCCGGCTCGACGAGCATCCGGAGAAGATGCGCCAGCGGCGCGAGACGGTCGAGCACCCGTTTGGCACCATCAAGGCCCGGATGGGCGCCACTCACTTCCTGATGAAGACGCTGCCAAAGGTCGCCACCGAGATGGCACTGCACGTGCTGGCCTACAATCTGACCCGCGTCATGAACATCATGGGCATCCAGCCGCTCGTGGCGGTGATGAGGGCATAGTCGCCGCCGACATGCGTCCGTCCGCCGTTGCGGCGCAGCCCAGGACGGCTGGAAGTTCAATCAGGACGCTTCTAGACCGAAAAGCTGCCAAATTCGGAAAAGACATCTCGCCGAAATGGTGAGGCGTCAATTGCTCCTACCAAGACGTTTTTACACGACCAAGACCCGAACCGACATCAATTCTGGCTTGCCCAGAATGTCGGCGGAGTGGGTGGCGACACCACCATCTCCTTGCCACATCGGACACAGCGCGCGCTTGTCCCCACGATCTCGCAAGCGGGGTCATCCGATACAATGTCGCGCCGGCATTTCGGACAGACATATCCATCGAGCTGCCGGCGCGAAGTCATACTGTGGACCGACATAGGCACACATCATGTGATGAAGTACCGGAAAGATCTCCAGCCCTTCGGCGCCGCAAACCGGGCACACCGATTGATCCGCTTCAATCTGCATCTTCTGGCACTCCGCGCGATGTCCGCGGCCCTATGTTCAGTAAAGGCCGAAGAGACGGACCAGCACGTTAGCCACGCCAGGCGGAGAACCGGTGTAGTGCATGCGAACGTCGACTGCAGAGTTCAGCGGCGGCGGCAACGCGTCCGGGTCGAAGCGGACGCGCGCGATCTGCGTCGCCGGACGGTCACGCGCTAAAAGCTGCTGCTGCTGCGTCCCGGCGTACACACCGGAAACCGGCAGGATTTCGGGGCGATCTTTCCGGGAATGCGCCGGTTGCCGAACAAGCACAGAGACTTCGTGCCCGACCTTGGCGATCGATCGAGGCGCTCATTGGGAATGTACCAGTCCACAAAAATATCCGGTCGGATCGAGGATTTCGGCGATCGGCGTGCCCGCCGACCAGCGACTGACCGACATGCGCGAGACCTGTCGAAACGATGCCGGC